>OFGO01000506.1_pt1 | contig 35441 bp, 32 predicted proteins | sample 1521761 | NCBI WGS metagenome assembly OFGO01 (sample SAMEA3504128, study PRJEB24116) | mouse gut metagenome | biome: mouse gut; feature: mouse-associated habitat; material: faeces | place: Denmark | collected 2011
CAGGCATTTGCCATGACGGACGGCTATGAGGTATGCTTGTGCGACATCAAGCAGGAGTTCGCTGACGGAGGCAAGGCAAGGATTCTGAAAAATCTGAACTTTCTGGTAGGCAAGGAAAAGCTTACGCAGGAGCAGGCCGACGCCATATCCGCCAAGATCGCCACCGGCCTCAAGGATATCTGCACGGACTGCGATCTGGTGATTGAGGTTGCGCCCGAAAATATGCAGATCAAGAAGACCACCTTTAAGGAGCTTCAGGAGATCGTGAAGCCCGAGTGCATCTTTGCTACCAACACCTCCTCCCTTTCCATCACTGAGATCGGAGCAGGGCTTGACAGACCTATGATCGGCATGCACTTCTTCAATCCTGCGGACAGGATGAAGCTGGTGGAGGTGATCGCAGGCGCAAACACCCCCGACGAGCTGGTGGAGAAGATCAAGGGCATTTCCGTGGAGATCGGCAAGACTCCCGTGGAAGTGAAGGAGGCTCCCGGATTCGTGGTGAATAGGATTCTGATTCCCATGATCAACGAGGCCATCGGCATCTATGCGGAGGGCATCGCCAGCGTAGAGGATATCGATACCGCTATGAAGCTGGGCGCATCCCATCCTATGGGGCCTCTGGCTCTGGGCGACCTTGTGGGTCTGGACATCGTGCTGGCCATTATGGAAGTGCTTCAGAACGAGACGGGAGATCCCAAGTACCGTCCTCATCCCCTGCTTCGCAAGATGGTGCGGGCAGGCAAGCTGGGCAAGAAGACCGGCATCGGCTTCTACGATTACAGCAAGAAATAAGACAAGAATTAGGCGGAATTGCCGTCTCGGGTTCGGGGCGGCGGTTTCGCCCATTGTGTGAGTCGGAAGTATTGTTTGGCAGGCTTGCCTGCCGGAATTCAAGATAAATAGATGGAGGAATGTAAATCATGGATTTTACGTTGCGCAAAGAACATGAAATGGCGCGTGCTCTTTTCAAGGAGTTTGCCGAAAAAGAAGTAAAGCCTCTGGCACAGGAGGTTGACGAGACGGAAGAGTTCCCCAGAGAGACTGCCCGCAAGATGGCGAAGAACGGTTTTCTGGGCATCCCCGTTCCCAAGGAGTACGGCGGACAGGGCTGCGATCCCTTGACTTATGTGATGTGCGTGGAGGAGCTTTCCAAGGTCTGCGGCACCACGGGCGTTATCGTTTCCGCACATACATCCTTGTGCTGTGATCCCATCATGACCTTCGGAACGGAGGAGCAGAAGGCAAAATATCTGGTTCCCCTTGCGAAGGGCGAGAAGCTGGGAGCCTTCGGCCTTACCGAGCCCGGTGCAGGAACAGACGCTCAGGGCCAGCAGACCAAGGCTGTTCTGGACGGAGATGAATATGTGGTAAACGGATCCAAGATCTTCATCACCAACGGCAAGGAGGCAGATATCTACGTTATCTTCGCCGTCACCGGCATGATCGAGAAGAAGGGACGCAAGATCAAGGAGATTTCCGCCTTCATCGTAGAGAAGGGAACGCCGGGCTTTGGCTTCGGCACCAAGGAGAAGAAGATGGGTATCCGGGGCTCTTCTACATATGAGCTGATCTTCACGGACTGCCGCATCCCCAAGGAGAATCTGCTGGGCAAGATCGGGCAGGGCTTCAAGATCGCAATGCATACCCTTGACGGCGGACGTATCGGTATCGCCGCACAGGCTCTGGGCATCGCTGAGGGCGCTCTGGAGAGGACCATCGCCTATACCAAGGAGAGAAAGCAGTTCGGCAAGTCCATCGCCGCACAGCAGAACACCCAGTTCCAGCTGGCTGACATGGCCACCAAGGTGCAGGCTGCACAGCTTCTGGTGTACAAGGCGGCTATGGCCAAGGCTACTCAGAAGGAGTACGGCTTCGAGGCGGCTCAGGCAAAGCTGTATGCCGCAGAGGTTGCTATGGAAGTTACCACCAAGGCGGTTCAGCTCCACGGCGGTTACGGCTATACCAGAGAGTATGATGTGGAGCGCATGATGCGCGATGCCAAGATCACTGAGATCTACGAGGGAACCAGCGAGGTTCAGCGTATGGTTATCAGTGCGGCACTGTTGAAGTAGTATGCTGTCGATTCACAATTCATCCACTGAAAATAGAAAATAAGGAGTGAAAATACAATGAAAGTTGTTGTTTGTATCAAGCAGGTTCCTGATACCAAGGGCGGCGTGAAGTTCAATCCCGATGGTACATTGGACAGAGCTGCAATGATGACCATTATGAATCCCGATGACAAGGCAGGTCTGGAAGCAGCGCTTCGGCTGAAGGATCAGTACGGCGCAGAGGTCACAGTTCTCACCATGGGTCTTCCCAAGGCGGAGGATGTGCTTCGCGAGGCTATTGCCATGGGTGCTGACAAGGGCGTTCTGGTCACAGACAGAGTGCTGGGCGGCGCAGATACCTGGGCTACCTCTCAGACGCTGGCAGGCGCGCTGCGCAATATGGACTACGACCTGATCATTACGGGCCGTCAGGCCATCGACGGCGACACCGCTCAGGTTGGCCCCCAGATTTCCGAGCATTTGAACATTCCCGTGATCTCCTACGCGCAGAACCTGAAGATTGACGGGGACAGCGTGATTGTGGAGCGCCAGTATGACGATAGGTATCATGTGCTGAAGGCTAAGATGCCCTGCCTGATCACGGCTTTGGCGGAGCTCAACGAGCCCAGATACATGACCCCCGGCGGCATCTTTGATGCCTGCAAGGCGGAGATCACCGTATGGGGAAGAGCGGATCTGAAGGATGTGGAAGATTCCAACTTGGGTCTGAAGGGATCTCCTACCCAGATCGCCAAGGCCTCCGACAAGGTGAGGAAGGGCGCAGGCGAGAAGGTGGTTCTTGACCCCTCCGAGGCTGTTGATTACATTGTTGACAAGCTGAAAGTGAGACATGTGATATAAGAAACCATGTGGAGCCCGGCAAGGGCTGCATAAAGATATGCATTTCTTCAAGAATGAAATATAATATGGAGGAAGAACAATGAATTTAGAGGAATATAAGGGCGTATTTGTCTTTGCCCAGCAGGTGGACAATACCATCAACAGCATAGCCTTCGAGCTGATCGGCAAGGGCAAGGATCTGGCTGACGATCTGGGCACGGAGGTTACCGCAGTGCTGGTGGGCAGCGGCGTAAAGAGTCTGGCAGACGAACTGGCCGAGTATGGCGCTGACAGGGTTATCGTGGTGGACGATCCCGAACTGAAGGAATATAGGACAGAGCCTTACGCTCATGCGCTGGCTTGTGTCATCAACGAGTTCAAGCCGGAGATCTTTCTGGTGGGCGCAACCGCTATCGGCCGGGATCTTGGCCCCAGAGTTTCCGCAAGGATCCACACCGGCCTTACCGCAGACTGCACTCAGCTGGATATCGGAGATTTCCCTTTGAATCCCGTGCCCGGCAAGGAGCAGAAGCACAATCAGCTGCTGATGACCCGTCCTGCATTCGGCGGAAACACCATTGCTACCATCGCATGTCCTGATTTCCGTCCCCAGATGGCCACAGTTCGTCCCGGCGTTATGCAGAAGAGGGAGAAGAAGGCAGGCGTGAAGGCAAATGTGGTCGAGTTCAATCCCGGATTCACCCCCAACCAGAACTATGTGGAGATTCTTGAGGTGGTGAAGGCAGTTTCCGATACCGTGGACATTATGGATGCAAAGATTCTGGTATCCGGCGGCCGCGGAATGGGAAGCTCTGAGAACTTCAAGATGCTGGAGGAGCTGGCAGAGGTTCTGGGCGGCACCGTAAGCTGCTCCCGCGCGGTTGTGGATGCAGGCTGGAAGCCCAAGGATCTGCAGGTGGGTCAGACCGGCAAAACCGTTCGTCCAAACGTTTACTTTGCAGTCGGTATTTCCGGCGCCATCCAGCACTTGGCAGGCATGGAGGAGTCCGACATCATCATCGCCATCAACAAGGATGACACCGCTCCTATCTTTGATGTGGCAGATTATGGCTTGGTAGGAGATCTGAACAAGATCGTTCCTGCTCTGACCGAGAAGCTGCGCGCAGAGATGGCTGCCAAGAACTGATGAAGTTCTTGAGAGGCCGATGAAAGCCTGATATCTGCATATAAGATCTGCGTCAAGGCAGTATATGAAAACCCCATGGATCCAAGAAGCCTCAGGGCGGGATCTGTGGGGTTTTGTGATGGCTTGCGGTTTATGGGCTTTGTGTATGTTGGTATTGAGCCTGACGGTATTTTGTGGTATGATATTAACATAGAAGTTTGCCGTGTCGCCTTCTTCTGCCCGGAAGCAGAAAACATGGCGGCCGCAGAGGGAAACCCGTCAGCGGCCATGGGAACAGAATGCACGGGCGGCCGCAGAGGGAAACCCGTCGGCGGCCATGGGAGCAAAACACATGCACGGCCGGCAAGGCGAAGGGCCGCATATACGGAGTACAGCGGCCGGGAAAGGGAAGAACATATGTCATATAAAGGATATCTTTTTGCGCATTTTATCGGGGAAAAGAAGGATGGGGAGCAGGTCTATTTCTCCGTGAGCCGCGACGGACTGCACTGGAGGGAGCTGAATGGAGGAGAGCCGGTTCTGCGCAGCGAAATCGGTGAGATGGGCGCCAGAGATCCCTTTCTCATACGTTCTCCTTGGGAAGGGAAGGACGGAAGCGGGAAGTTCTATCTGATCGCAACGGATCTGCGCATTGAGGCAGGCAAGGGGTGGGAGGCAGCGCAGTATTCCGGCAGCCGGGACATACTGGTCTGGGAGTCTCAGGACTTGGTCTCGTGGAGAGGCCCCAAGGCCCATACCGTAGGAATTCCGGGGGCAGGCTGTGTCTGGGCGCCCGAGGCGGTATATGATGAGGAACAAGATGCCATATTGGTGTTCTGGGCGTCTATGGTAGATAAAAAGCAGAGAATCTATGCCTCGTACACCAGAGACTTCAAGAGCTTTTCCCAGCCCTTCTTGTTTCTGGAGAAAGAGAACCATGTGATCGACAGTACCATCATCCGCACGGAGGAGGGGTACTATCGTTATACAAAGGATGAGACGGTGAAAACCATCTGCATCGATTTCAGCGAAAATCTCCATCCGGAGGATTTCCGCGAGGTGAAGTCCGAAACCTTGGGCAGCCTTTACGGGGTGGAGGGCCCGGAGATATTCCGGCTGGATCAAGGCCAATGGTGCCTGATCGTGGATCGGTTTGCCGCCGGAAAGGGATATCTGCCTCTGGTGACGGACAGGCTGGACAGCGGCGAGTTCCGGATTCTGGATGACAGTGAATTTGACATGGGTGTCTCTGTAAAAAGGCATGGGGGAGTCATCCCTATTACGGCGGAAGAGTATGATAGGCTCTGTGCCGCCTTCGGATGCAGTCAGGAGCAAAAAGCCTGAGAGATGGCTGTGAGATTGGTGCGCGCTAAAGCGCGCAAAAGAGGTATAAGCATGAAGCGCAATGTCAGTCTTGATGAGATTTCCGACGGACGTCTCTACGGTGAGAATGATATGGTGAAGGCGGACTGCCATGGCTGCAGAGGATGCTCTCTCTGCTGCAGGGGCATGGGGAATTCGGTGATATTGGATCCCTATGATGTTTATAGGCTGCAGGCCGGATTGGGGAAGACATTGTCCTGCCTATTGGAAGAGGGGGCTGTGGAGCTGAATGTGGTTGACGGGATTATCCTTCCGAATCTGAGGATGTGCGGGGAAGAGGAGCAATGTTATTTTTTGGACGGAGAGGGGAGATGCGGCATCCACCCCAGCCGCCCCGGCATATGCCGCTTGTTTCCGCTGGGCCGGTTTTATGAGAAGGGCGATTTCAAGTATTTTCTCCAGACCGGGGAATGTGATTCTGGCTGCCGCTCCAAGGTAAAGGTGGCAAAATGGATCGATACGCCGAATCCGGGCCAAAACCATAGGTTTGTATGTGATTGGCATTATCTGCTGAAGGATTTGGAGGAGAGGACGGCTGGGGCAGAGGATCTGGAAGAATCCAAAAGACTGAATCTGGCGCTGCTTGGGACATTCTTTCTGCAGCCCTATGATGCAGGACATGATTTTTATGAGCAGTTTCAGGCACGCAGGAAGAGTTTTTGTGATGTGGGGGCGGAGCGCCCCTGAGAGCGAGAAAAAGAGAAAGAGGGCGCAACGGAGGGTCTGGGGATTTGGGCCGGCGTCCGCATAGGTTTTGGGATGATACAGAAGGAAAAGCTGGCACAGTTTTATTTTATCCAATATCGGGAATGTGCGAAAAGGACCAAAAAGAAGAGCAACAGCGGGAGAAAGACCTACTTCGAGAAGATGAGCCGGCTGTTGGAAGAGCTGGCACGGGCGAGGACGGGAAGGGTGAGTCAGGCCCATTTGGAAGAATACCATAGACAGATCAAGAATGTGGCCTATTATGCTTTCAAGGAGAACAATCAGGTCGCCATCATGAAAATTCGGGACATTATGATGGAGGAGCTGGTGCGCTTGGACATAGGCAGTCTGAAGAATGATGAGCGGGAGCTGGTCACGGCCAAGTTTTTGGGCTTTCTCAGGGAGGAGGACACCTTCGAGATCTGCCAGAAGAGTCTGCGTTCCATACTGAAGCAGTATATGAACGTGGAGCTGAGGGGACAGATCATCGATATGGTGCCTACCAGACCGGAGACGGAGTTTCCCCGGGCGCTGGAGATGTCCCGGCATTTTATCCTCCATATCGGCCCCACCAACTGCGGGAAGACCTATCAGGCGTTAGAGAAGCTGAGGCAGGCGGAGAACGGGGTCTATCTGGGCCCCTTGAGGCTGCTGGCGCTGGAAGTTTACGAAAAGATGAAGGATTTCGGGATTCCCTGCACCATGCTGACAGGGGAGGAGTGCATCTACGAGGAGGGGAGCAGAATCGTATCTTCCACGGTGGAGATGCTGGATCTGGATCAGGAGTACGATGTGGCTGTCATTGACGAGGCCCAGATGATTGCGGATTCCGATAGGGGGCATTCTTGGACAAGGGCTGTTCTGGGAGTCCGGGCAGGGGAGATTCATGTCTGCATGAGCCCTGCTGCGGAGGAGGTTATCTGCCACCTGATATCCCTATGCGGGGACACCGTGGAGGTGCATCGATACGAGAGGAAGACCCGCCTGCTCTGTGAGGATGAGCCATTCTCCTTCCCGGAGGACGTGCGGGAAGGGGATGCCCTGATCGTGTTCACCAAGAGGATGGTGCTGGATATCGCAGGACGTTTAGAGCGCAGCGGCAAGAGGGTCAGCGTGATCTACGGGAGTCTCCCTCCGGAGATCCGCCGCAGGCAGATCCGTATCTTCTCGGAGGGAGAGACCCACATCGTGGTCTCCACGGACGCCATCGGCATGGGGCTCAACCTGCCTGTGCGGAGAATCGTGTTCATCCAGACGGAGAAGTTCGACGGAAAGAGCACCCGCCCTCTGAAGACCGCGGAAATCCTGCAGATCGCCGGGCGCGCGGGAAGGTACGGCATCTATGATACGGGCTATGTGAACGCAGTAGGCCGGGAAGGGCTGGACTATATCAGGGAGCGCTTCCATGAGAAGGAACCCAAGGTGGAGCATGTGAGTCTGGGTTTTCCGCAGGTGCTTTTAGACATGGATGATCCGTTGGACGCGGTAATGACGATATGGAAGTCGGTAGAGATAGAGCCGCCCTTCGAGAAGATCAGTATCGAGGAGGTCTTGTTCCTATATGAAAGAGCATACAAAGAAAGGAAGGAGATCGACGGCTTTGAGGACAAGCACATGCTGTACCGGATGCTGACCTGCTCCATCGATACCAGAAACCGTGATGTGGTGGCGCTTTGGCTGTATTACTGCAAGACCTATTCGGCGGATGTGAGTCTGCACTTTCCGGCGCTGATGATGTGTTCGGACGCAGGCCTCCTGCGCTACGAGACCTTCTATAAGCTGCTGGATCTCTATTACCAGTTTTCGGTGCGGATGGGCAAGGAGATTGATTTCAAGCGGCTGGAGAAGGAGCGGGAGAAGACGGAAGACACCATCATGCGCTTTTTGGTGAAGGACAAGAAGAATTATATCCGCAAATGTCAGTACTGCGGGGGGCCCCTGCCCTTTGATTCGGCATTCGGGGTGTGTGAGAGCTGTTTTGCCGCACGGAGAGAAGGCAAGGAAATCCCCGGCGCAAGACGGAGGCGGAACCGCAGATAAGGGAAAAGAAGGGCGTTGCCTTTCCGGAAAGCGGCCGGATCCATATAAATCCGGCCGCTCTTTGGAAGGGGTCAGAAGCCCTTTATGCTTTCCTTGAAGGCGAGGCCGGTGGGGGTGGCTGCAAGGCCGCCCTTTCCGGTCTCTTTTATTTCCTCCGGCAGGGCCTTTCCGATGCTCCTCATGGCGTCGAAGACCTGATCGGGCGGGATCTTGCTGCGGACTCCCGCATTGGCCAGATCCGCCGAGGTCAGGGCGTTGACTGCCCCGATGACATTTCTCTTCACGCAGGGAACCTCTACCAGACCGGCTACGGGATCGCAGGCAAGGCCCAGCAGGTTCTTCATGGCCAGCGCTGCAGCGTGGGCGATGGTCTCGCCGTCGCAGCCCAGCAAAAAGGCCGCTCCTCCGGCTGCCATGGCGGAGGCGGCGCCGATCTCGGCCTGACAGCCCCCGGCGGCGCCGGAGATGGATGCTCTCTGGGCGATGATGCCCCCGATGCCTGCACTGACATATAGGGCCTTCACCATCTGCTCCGTAGAATAGCCCTTTTCCTCTTCCAGAGAGAGGAAGACTGCCGGAACCACTCCGCAGGAGCCGGCGGTGGGAGCGGCTACGATGCGCTTCATGCAGGCGTTTGACTCGCCCATCTTCACGGCCTTCTCCATGACCAGCCCCAGAAAGGAGCCGCAGAGGAGGTTTCCGGCCCTGCGGGCAACGGCGATCCGCTCGCCGTCTCCTCCCACCAGACCGCTGGCGGAGGAAAGAGAGGCGTCATAGGAGGCGTCCGCGCTTTTCATGGCTTCATACATTGCCTGCATCCGCAGGAAGGCCTCCTCCTTGGTGAGATCCATTTCCGTGCAGTCATTGTCCCGGACGATCTCCCAGAAAAGGCTGCCGGTGCTTTTTTCCTTGTCGATGATTTCTTGAAAGGATTGGTACATAATGGGTTCCTCCATATTCTGTGGATAGTTTCGCCGCAGCGGCGCTTAGATCTGTGACGGGCAGGGGCACACGGCTGTTCTTGGGCTATGCCTTGTCCCCGTCGCTGAGTCCCAGATAAGTCACCTTCAGGATGCCCTCCAGACGGGAGAGCCAGCGCACGGCGTCTGCCGGCACCTCCTGATCGCATTCCAGCACGATGACGGCCTTTCCTCCCTTTGAGGAGCGGTACAGCTGCATGGTGGCTATGTTGATGGATTTGTGGCCCAGCATGGAAGAGATTTCCGTCACATGTCCGGGCTGGTCCAGATTGTTCACCACAAGGGTGGGATAGTCGCCGGAAAAGTTGGCGGGCAGGCCGTCCAGCTCCGTGATCCGTATGGCGCCGCCGCCCACGGAGGCCGCCACCACCTCTATGTGCCGGTCGTCGTCCCCGTATAGAAGGAGCTTTACGGAGTTGGGGTGGACGTCTCCTAGATCGATTCCGGACAGACGGTATTCCATTCCGGCTTCATCGGCATAGCGGAAGCTGTCCGGAATTCTCTGGTCGTCAACGGAAAATCCCAGCAGCCCTGCCACCAGAGCCTTGTCGGTTCCATGGCCCTTGCCGGTGGCCAGAAAGGAGCCGTGGAAGAAGACGTGGGCCTTCCGCACGGGGGAGCCCAACAGCTTTCTGGAGATAATTCCGATTTTCACAGCTCCTGCGGTATGGGAGCTGGAGGGTCCCACCATCACGGGACCGATAATGTCGAATGAGTTCATATTCTTATCCCTTCGTTTGTAATATGGAATGATAGGCATGGCAGGATTCGGGAAACATAGGAAGGAATCCTCTTAAGAAAAGCTTACAATAAATTGCGGAAGAATACAACATATTTTCTTGTCCGATTGCAATTCTGTCCGGGCTGTGTTAAGATTTGCTGAGAAAGGAAGGTGGAGCAGAAAATGGGAAAGACGGAATTGGCAATCAGCACGGAGTTTGCAGGAGTGCATATGGAGCTGGAGCATACGGAGGAATTGTTCCGCAGAATCGCGGGGGCGGGGTTTACCCATGTCCACTGGTGCCATGAATGGGACGGCGACTATACATACTCCGTCTACGAGATGCAGCAGGCCAGAGAATGGATGGAGAAATACGGGCTGAGGGCGAAGGCCCTTCATGCCTCCAGAGGATCCTCCAAGGACATTCGCCTATATAGGGAGCATTATAGAAAGGACTACACCTCCGACTGGGAGTACAACCGCAGGGCGGGAGTGGAGCTGATCCAAAACCGTGTGGACTTCGCCCATATTCTGGGGGCATCCGAGATCGTGCTCCATTTGTATGCGCCCCATATCACGCTTCGGGAGGAGCCTGAAAAGAAGGAAATCTTTTACGGAAACGTGTACAAGTCCCTTGACGAGCTGATGCCCTATTGTCTGGAGAAGGGGGTGCGGATCTGCGTGGAGGATCTGTACGATATAACGGAGGAGTGTATGCTGGAGGCCTGGGAGAGGCTGCTGGGGAAGTACCCTCCTGAGTTTCTGGGAATATGCTATGACACCGGCCATGCCAATATGCTCTGGAGGGATAGGGCGCCGCAGGTGGTGGACAAGTATAAAGACAGGATGTACGCGGTGCATCTCCATGACAATTTCGGCGCCACGGACGCGCATCTGATTCCCTGGGAGGCCCAGATCGACTGGGAGCAGGTGATCAAGGTCATCGGCAAGTCCGCCTATGAGGGCCCTCTTATACTGGAGGTGGGATGCCACGATAAGGACATGGACGTATTTTTGAGGAGGGCCTATGAAGCGGGCTGCCGTCTGGACGAAATGCTCAGGAAGGTAAGGGAAGCATAGGAAACCTGGAAAGCATAGAAGGCGGCCATGGGGGGCATAGGGAGAGGGAAAAGCTCTGGGGATCATAAATTGCGCAGCTCCACAAAGAATGTATTGATGCCGTTTTTGCTCTCCGCCCATATTTTTCCCCTATGGAGCTTTACGATGGATTCTGCGATGGAGAGTCCGAGACCGAAGCTGCCGGTGCGGCTTCTTGCCTGATCGGCGCGGTAGAATCTTTTAAAAAGGTTGTTCAGATCCTGAAGGGGGATCCCTTCGCCCTCGTTGGCCACTGTGAGCAGACAGTGGCCTTTGCCGTGTCTCTGCAAAGCGACCCATGCGGCGGCGTTTTCACCGGAATATTTCTGCGCGTTGTCCAGCAGGATATCCAGAACCTGCTGCAGCTGGGCGGGATTGCCGCTGATAAGGATATTCTCGGCAATGTTTGTGTACAGCGTAAGGCCTTTCTCAAAGAATACGGGTTCAAAGGGCAAAGTGGCATCCGACACAAGACGGCTAAGATCAAAGGAAGAAAAAGCAGCGTCAGACTGTACGCTGTCGGTTCTGGCCAGCTCCAGCATCTGTTCCACCAGTTCACGCATCTGTCTGGCCATGACAAGGATGCTGGAGGAGAATGCAGAATGGCTGATCTCATCGTAATCCGCATTCTGCAGCAGCTCTGCATTTGTCATAATCACCGTCAGAGGGGTTTTCAGCTCATGGGACGCATCGGCAATGAACTGGCGCTGCTGCCGCCATGCCTTGTCTACCGGCTTTACCACCCATCCTGCCAGCAGATAGCTGATGCCCAGAAAGGCGAGGAAGCAGGCAACGCCGATGAAGATACAGTTTCTCAGCAAATTGCTCAAAGCTGTGAGTTCGCTGGAAATATCGGAATAAACGATGATCTCATTGCCGGCGGCGTTTTTGCGGAAAAACCGGAGGTTGTATTGAGCTATGACGCCAACGGGGGCGTCGGCAGAAAAGGTGGCGTCAATGAGATTTTTCAGAAAGTCTTCGTCGGAAAGATCATAATATCCGCCTCCCGTTGCAATGAGATTCCCTCTCATGCCCAACTGGAGGGTAAAGTAAGGGAGACGCATATCCCCCTGCATTTCGTTGGGAAGATGGGGCAGGAAGGGACGATCTGCAATGTTCTTCATCATATTGACGCTGTCGCTTTCCAGATTCTTTTTTGTAAAAATGTAGAGCATGGACATAATGATGCAGAGCATGATTGTCACGATGCTCATGATAATCACAATGAATTTGGCGCGGAGCTTTCTGGTCATGAATTGTCTACCTCCAAATGATATCCCATTCTGCGGATGGCCTCAATGCGGATGTTGGAACCGATGCTGGACAGCTTCTTTCGCAGAAAGCCCACATAGACCTCCACGTGATTCTCTACCGCGTCGGAATCATAGCCCCATACCCTTGCAAGAATGATTTCCTTGGAAAGGTTTCGGCTTCCGGATTGGAGCAGGAAACGCATAATGTCAAATTCTCTGGCAGATAAACGGATGGAATTTGTTCCGCACACCAGCATGCCGGAAGACAGATCCAAGGAGGTATTGCCGTAAACCACTTCATTTACCTGAGCGCCCTGACGGCGAAGCAGAGCGTTGATGCAGGCCAGGAGCTCTCTGGTGTCAAAAGGCTTGGCAAGATAATAGTCGGCGCCGGCATTTAACCCTGCAATACGGTCTTCCAATCCTGATTTTGCCGTCAGCATTAAAATGGGAGTTCCGCATTTTCTTGCCCGTACTTTTTTTGCTACTTCGTAGCCGTTCAGCTTGGGCATCATCACATCCAGAATCAGAAGGTCATAGATTCCTAATTCCGCATATTCTGCGCCGGTCTCTCCGTCATAGGCCACTTCGACCTCAAAGCCCTTTTTTGACAATAAAGCATCGATGGAGTCTGCCAGCAGTTTTTCGTCTTCGATCACAAGTATTTTCATGATGTTCTCTCCCATTCCCTTTTTTATTATAGTACAATTCAAAGCTGAAATGTAGCTGAAAAACAAATATATCCGCAATTTGTGAAGTCGGTATTTGAAAATATTGCAGGGAAGGTTTTGGGGGACAAAGAAAGAGGACACAGAATGTTCATGATTTGGCCCGGCATTTTCAGTTGTGTTTCAGGGGGGACAATTACAATGGTCTTAAATAGGATAAGGAGGGATGAAATGATAATAGTAGAACATTTAACCAAACGCTATGGTGATTTTACTGCCGTTAGCGATCTGTCCTTTCAGATTGAAGAAGGGCATGTCTATGGCTTTTTAGGGCCCAATGGAGCGGGTAAATCCACCACCATGAATATAATGACCGGATGCTTGTCCGCTACCATGGGGCATGTGAGAATCAACGGATATGATATCTTTGAAGAGCCGGATCAGGCAAAAAGGCTCATAGGATATCTCCCGGAACAGCCGCCGCTTTATATGAATGAGACACCCTTGGAATATTTGAAATTCGTGGGGGAGGCAAAGGGGCTAAGGGGAAGGAAGCTGGCCGCGCAGATTGCATCTGTAGTTGAACAGACCAAGCTGGGGGAGGTGGGAAACCGCCTGATATCAAAGCTTTCCAAAGGGTATCGGCAGAGGGTAGGAATTGCGCAGGCGCTGCTGGGCAATCCCGGAGTCATCATTCTTGACGAACCTACAGTGGGGCTCGATCCGCTCCAGATTATAGAAATTCGTGATTTGATCAGACAGCTTGGGCGAGAGCATACCGTGATTCTGAGCTCCCATATCTTGTCGGAAGTACAGGCCATCTGTGAGAAGGTGCTGATCATTGCAAAGGGAAGGATGGTGGCCTTTGACAAGCCTGAAAATCTTGAAAAGCTGCTGGTGCCTTCCAACACGGTTTCCTTTGTGGCCGAGGCGGGAAAAAAGGAAATCGATGAAATTCTGGGAGAAATAGAGGCAGCTGTTGACTGGCAGCTGAAGAAGGCTGGAGAAGGCAGCGTCCATGTGGATGTGAAGATTGAATTTGGAGAACCCACGGACGTCTGCCGCTCCATTTTTACTGCTTTTGCGGAAAGGAAAAAGGCTCTTTTGGAACTGACATCCAAAAAGGCAAATCTGGAAGACGTATTCATTGAATTGACGGAAACCGCGTTTGCGGGGGAGGCGCCGGCGGTAAATGTGGAAGAAGGAGAAAAGACTCCGGAAGACGAGATGGAGGAGAACGGAATAAAAGAAAGCGAGATACATGAAAGAAAGATTCAAGAAAGGGAGGGAACGGATAGATGATTGCCGTGCTGAAACATGAATTAGCGAATTATTTCCATTCCTTGACAGCTTATGTCTTTGGAGCGTTTTTGCTGGTTTTCGTAGGGATAGGCGCCATGATCTACAATATACAGCAGGCGGTGGCAAATTTTGAGTATGTCTTAAGCTTTGTGGGGCTTGTGTTTGTGGTGATCATTCCGATACTGACAATGCGCGTGATCGCAGAGGAGCGGAAGCAGAAAACGGATCAGCTGCTGTATTCGCTGCCCATCACTACTACGGATGTGGTGATCGGAAAATATCTGGCCCTATTGGTGGTTTATTTGATCCCGCTGTGCATTGTCTCCGTATATCCGTCTATTTTTGCCCGGTACGGAGAGGTATATCTGCCCACCTCCTATGGCTCCATCGCGGCTTTCTTTATCATGGGGGCGGCGCTGATCGCTGTGGGCATATTTATATCATCTCTTACGGAGAACCAGGGATTTGCGGCAGGGATAGCGATACCGGTGATTTTGCTGAATTACTACAGTGTCAGCTTGGCGGAGCATGTTTCTGCCACGGCCTTTGGATCGGCGGCAGCCCTATGTGTTTTCTGCGCCTTGCTGGGCTTGGTGATCCGTATACTTACCAAAGACAAAAAGATGGCGTATGCAGTTGCCGTTGTTCTGGCGGCTGCAGTGTGGGCTGCCTATATCCTGAACAGTGAGGCATTTGAAGGGCTTCTGCCCAATATCATGAAAAAAATCTCTCTTTTTGAGAGGTTTTATACCTTTGTGTCCGGTGTTTTTGACTTGACAGCCATTATTTATTATATAACGGTAATTGTGTTTTTCTTATTTTTATCCGTGCAGTCTCTGGAGAAAAGGAGGTATAACTGATGAAGGAGAAGCCGTTTCAAAACCGTATTGCCTTTCGGGGCGGGACGTATTCCCTGACAGTCACGGTTATTGTGCTTGCAATTCTCATAGCAGTGAATGCTTTTGCGTCCGCAATGCCTGCCACGCTGACTCAGTATGATATCAGCTCTGCCAAACTATATTCCGTCACAAGCAATACAAAGGCGGTGGTGAACGCCCTGAACAAAGATGTGACCGTCTACTGGATTGTGCAGGCCGATATGGAGGATGACATTTTGGAGAATCTGTTAGGCAAATATGAGAGTTTATCCGACCATATTAAAATAGTGAAAAAGAATCCGGATATTTATCCCACATTTGCACAGCAGTATACATCGGAAACCGTACAGAATAACAGTCTGGTGGTGGAGTGCGGGGAGCGCAGCCGTTTTATCAGCTATAGTGATATTTATGTTTACGAAACAAATTTGAGTTCCTATTCATATGATGTTTTCTTTGACGGGGAAGGAGCGGTCACATCGGCCATCGATTATGTGGTAAGCGAGGATCTGCCTCAAATATATGTGCTGGAGGGGCATGGGGAGGAGGAGCTTTCGGCGGCGTTTAAGGAACAGCTGGAAAAGGAAAACATAGAAATAAGCACGCTTTCCCTGCTGACGGCGGATTCCATACCGGAAGATGCCGACGGCATTCTGATTTATGCACCGTCCAGTGACATATCGGAGGAGGAGAAGGGTCTTCTGGCAGGATATGTATCCGAAGGGGGACAGCTGATGGTGATGGCGGGCCCTACGGAGGAGGGAACACTGTCTGGACTTTACGGCATATTGGCAGATTACGGCGTGGAGGCCGTGGAAGGGATTGTCATTGACACAGACAGGGAGTATTTTGCTTTTCAGGCCCCCTATGTGCTGCTGCCGGATATGGCCAGCAGCGAGATTACGGATCCGCTGATTCAGGAACACTATTATGCCATCATGCCCATTGCTCAGGGACTTGCGGTGAAAGGGGATGCCGGCACGGCGGAAGTGACAAAGCTGCTCACGACATCGGAGGCTTCTTTCAGCAAGACCGCCGGATATGCGTTGTCTTCCTATGAGAAGGAGGAGGGGGATATTGACGGCCCCTTTGCCGTGGCTGTTTCGGTAGAAACCCCAAACGGGGGGAAGATTATGTGGTTTGCCTCATCGCTGTTTCTGGATGATATGTATAATGCCTATTCTTCAGGTGCCAATCTGGATCTGGCAATGAATGCCATGTCTTCTATCATAGGAGAAAATGAAGCGGTAGCGATACGGAGCAAGTCGTTGAATTATAGCTATCTTACTATCAGTGATTCTGTTTCTTCTCTCTTGAAAACGATCATGATCGCCGTATTTCCTCTGCTGTATCTGGGAATCGGCATCTGTATGACAGTGGGAAGGAGGATTCGGAATGAAGCGAGGTAAAAAGATCGGTATATTGTCGGGCCTGCTCTGCTGCGTCAGTCTGGCGGCTTTTGGGGTCAGCAGGTATGAAGAACATAAGGAAGTCATTAAGAACAGTGATGAGATCATAATGGACATAACGGGCGAAGAAGTAAAAGCGCTTTCGTGGGAATGCAGCACGGGTTCTTTTTCGTTCCATAGGGATGAAGACGGAGTGTGGATATATGACGCAGACGAAGGGTTTCCGGTGAATGAAAGTAAAATAGAGAATCTGCTGGATCAGTTCCGGGAGTTCGGGGCCGCCTTTGTCATAGAAGAGGTGGAAGACTGGGAGCAGTACGGACTGAAGGATCCCGTCTGTTCGATCCATATGGAAACGGAAGGAGGGGCATATGAAATCTTGTTGGGAAATTATAGCGCTATGGATTCCCAGCGGTATGTGTCCATGGGGGATGGAAATGCCTATCTGGTAAAAACCGATCCTCTGGAATCGTTTGAACTCCAGATCAGTGATCTCATCAGACATGATGAGATTCCGGCGCTTGAGAATGTGGCGCAGTTGCAGCTTTCGGGAGAGAAATCGGAGCGTATTTTTTATGAAGAAGGCAGTACATCTACATACTATGACGGAGACATCTATTTTATGGAACAAGGGGAAGAGCATAAGCCCCTTGATACAGACAGAGTAAACGATTATCTGAACATCGTAAGGAACCTCGGTCTGAAGGACTATGTGGACTATGACGCAGGCCAGGAGGATCTGGCGCAATATGGGCTGGATATGCCGGCGCTTTCTCTCTTAGTCGAATATGCCTCTGCTCAGGATGGGGCGGAGGAAAGCTTTGTTCTGAATATCGGTCTGGATCCGGCAGAGCAGGAAGAAAAAGAGACGCAGGGGGCTGACGGGGATGTGACGGCTTACGCAAGGATAGGGGAATCAAAAATGATATATCGCATTGCATCGGAAGAATACGAGAAGCTTATGGATATATCTTTTGATTCCCTGCGCCATCAGGAACTATTCTGGGCAGATTTTTCGGATATGTATCAGCTTGATATTTTGCTGGAGGGTGAAACTTACACCATCACCTCCGGGATGGAGGAGGAAAAAAGGATCTATTATTATCAGGAAGAGGAGCTGGAAATGGCAGGGATCAGAAACGCCGTGAGGAAATTGAAGGCAAAAACCTTTACGGATGAGGAGCCGAATCAGAAGGAGGAGATTGGTCTGACCATATATCTGGACAACGAGAATTATCCGGAAGTCAGGATACAATTGTACCGCTATGACGGAAAGGATTGTATTGCCGTGGTTGACGGAGTGCCTGCTGCGGTGGTGGAAAGAAGCAGCGTAGTGGATCTGATGGAGGCTGTCAACAGCGTTGTTTTGGACTAAACGCATTTCAAGGTGTGATGGTGGGAATGGGAGCGGCCGATTGCATTTAAACCATTGACACATATATCAGGCTGATATATATTGATGGATATCAGCCTGATATATAGGCGGCGTGAAAAAACAACGAAAAAACAGAGGGTAAACAAATGCTGGGACACTTTGGATTTTCCTATATCGGACTGCTGTTTCTGCTCTTGCTGTTCATTCCCAATGTGATCTGGACAAGAAAAAAGCCTCAGGGCTATATGCCGGGGAAAGAAAACAAGGTGCTTGTTTTCTTTGAAAGAATCGGAGAAGGATTCATCGTGACCTGTGTGCTGGTGTTTGATGATTTCAATCTGCAGGGTTGGTCAAACCGGTGCTGGTGGCTTATTGGGGCTTTTATAGCAATGGCAATGTATGAATTATGGTGGATACGTTATTTTCGGAGTGAACGAAAAGGTTCCGATTTTTACAGCAGCTTTTTGGGAATTCCCCTTGTGGGAGCCAATTTGCCTGTAATATCTTTTTTCCTGCTTGGCATATATGGCAGGGTTGTTTGGCTCTTGGCCGCTGCAGGCATCTTGGGAGTGGGGCACATAGGGATACATCTGCAGCATAGCAAAGAGCTAAATCAGGAGGAGCCGCAAGGACTCTCCTGACAGATTGTTATCTTCTTTTCTGTTTTGTGCGGTACATGGACATCCCGCCGCCGGATGTTTCATTGGGGCGTTTTTGAAAGCCTAGCTTTTCATAAAAAGGCTCCTTGTTTTTTGCGGCTCCCAAAATAAACATAATCCATTCGCCTTCATGGGCGGAATCCATTGTTCTGTCAATCAGATTTTCCACAATTCGTTTTCCGATGCCCTGCCCCTGATATTCCGGGCGGACAATGACGTCTCCCAGATATGCTGTATACCCGAAATCGAAGAGCATCCTGCCCATGGCGACGATTTTGCCGCCATCCCTTACCGCCGTTAAGAAAGTGGTATGTTCCAGGCCTCTCTGTGCCTGCCCTTCTGTAATGGAATGAAATCCCACACTCAGCCGAAGCTCATTATATTCGTCCCCGGTCATATGATCCGTATATTGTAAAGCCATAATCTCTCCCTTTTCCCGACGTAAATCGTCAACCTATTTGCTCCTAAGCGGCAAGAAGCCTGACATTTCATATAGTACTAAAAAATGCCGAAACTTGTCAAGCCATGTCAGGATTATATGATATTTTTATTTTGTAAAAATAGAAAACCTTGACAAAAGATGTCAAGATATGTGTGCTATACTGAAGACCGTAACAATACAGCTGTATAGAAGCTTTAAACACTTTAAACACATTGGAAAGAGAAGAGGTAGAAAATGAGTGAGATGAACCAGAAGTTTTGTCAGTGCTGTGGTATGCCCATGGGGGATACGGAGGAGCTGTACGGTACAAATGCCGATGGCAGCAAAAACGAGGAATATTGTCAGTATTGTTTTCAGGGCGGCCAGTTTACCTTTCATGGCACGATGGAAGAAATGATTGAGATATGCGTACCGAATATGGTTGCCGCCAACCCCCGCATGAGTGAAGAAGAGGCAAGAAAAAGCATGCTGGAGTGGTTTCCGACACTGAAACGCTGGAAAAACTGACCGCCGGGGCCTAAGAACTGCAGAATATTTGGGTGGAACTGTCAGGGCGGCGGGCGGGTGCAGGAAGCCGCGGTCAAGGTTACCGGAAGAGGATTAGACTATAAAAGAACCGACGGAAAATCGAATATGAATACCAGACACTTAGGTGTCTGGTATTTTTTGTGTATATTATTAAAATTCGGTTTTGCTGTGCAGGTAATTGCCTTCTCTTTCAGCTTCCTTTCAGTGAAAGATTATATAATCAGCTACAAGCGTATCCAAAAACAAGCGGAGGATAATCAAATGAAGATCAAAAAATTGGTTAAGCCCCTACAGCTGCAAGAGATTTCTAAGAAACCTAAAAAAAGAAGGGCTGTTATTTTTTGTGTTTTATTGCTGGCAATCCTATTGGCAGCTGTGGCGGGAAGGATCTTTTTGAAGGGCGGAGGAGAAAAGACGGACTTTCCCTTTGGAGACATGCAAAGGCAAAACGGAAACGTGCAGTTTACCATGTCGGAAGGTATGGTAATGGCAAGCGGCGTAACCAGCGTAGGAGTCACCGAGGAAGTGTTTGAAGTTGAAAACCTGACCGCTGAATTGGAAATAGAAGAAGTGTATGTCAATTCTGAAGATATCGTTGGGAAAGGGACTAAGGTTTTGAAGCTTTCGGAATCCAGTGTGGCGGAAGCGAGGAAGGAACTGGAGCAGGCATTGAAGGAAGCCGACTTGGCTTATAGATCCGGTCTGATAGAATACGAACAGAGTAAGATCACTGCAAAATATGACTTGGACAGCAAGGTATTGAGCGGCGAGCAGGCGAAAGAAGTCTATGATGAAGCCGTGTCAAGGCTGCAGGATTCTGTGGATCAGGCCAGAGAGGAGCTGGCCAAGGCGCAGGAGGAAATTGCCGAGTATCGGTCTTATGTAGACAATGACGCCTACAAGAGCTATTTCAAGGTGGACGAATATCAGGAAATATATGATGAGACACTTGAAGCATTGAAGGAAAAGATGGATGAGTGGGGTGTTTCCTGGTCTCAGGTAACTGGCCAGAGCGGCATGAACATAGGGGGCGGGCAGGCGCCGGCGTCAGGGGGCGCTGTGTCAGGCAGGGCTGTGCCGGACGGTACTGTATCAGGGGGCGATGCATCAGGCACTGCTGTGTCAGGCGGTACTGTATCAGGGGGCGATGCGTCAAATGGCATTGTGTCAGACGGCACTGCATCAGACAGCGATGCCGTTCAGAGTACAAGTCCCAGCCGGGATCAGATTGAGGTGCTTGCTACTCTTTACAATGTGCTTGAAATGCAGCTGAAAAAATTAGAGCAGGCGGAAACGGACTATGAAAGCGCGCTGGTCAATGGGGCCTTTGAGCTGCAGACTCTGGAATTGAAGCTTCCGGAGCTGGAAAAGGCGCTGGAGGAGGCGGAAAAAAATTATCAGACTCAGATATTACAAGCGAAATTGACCTACGAAAAGACAATGTCAAATGCGGACAGTGCCCAAGGGGATTATGAGACGGCAATTCAGCAGGCGCAGACTACCTATGAAGCGCTGGAAAAAAATCGAAAAGATGCAGAGGAAAATCTGGAATTGTTTGAAAGCAGTGTGGGGGACGGATATTTCTATGCTTCCGGAGAGGGAACCGTGCTGCGGACCATGGTAAGAGCCGGGAGGAATCTGACTGCTGAAAGCACTGTATTTATGTACAGCAATCCGGAAGAAATGACCGTTACGGTATCGGTGGGGCAGGAAGACATTGGGGGCATAGCTCTGGAGGACAAGGTGTACATTCTGTCCAATGAATATGGGGAATTTGAAGGTATTGTTGCAAAGGTTGATCCCATATCTGATTCTGACAGCCGTACAAATGTAACTTATAGCGTTGTCATCGAATTTATAGGGGACACAGCCGCGGTTCCGGCCAATGAATCCGTAACAGTGGTGTTTGGAATGGAGACGCCGTCTTGGGGAGGGGGAATGCCACAAGAGGGGGATATCCCGGAAGGCGGAAAATTTCCCCAGAACGGGAATGGGCAAATGAGACTGCCCCAAGGGAGTGATTCGGACAAGGAAAACCCCAGAACGGATAACGGAGGCAGGGATAGATGAGAAAGACGCATATAAAAGAGATGCAACCGAAAGAGACGCAGATAAAAAAGATCCCAATAAAAGAGACCCAGATAAAAAAGATGCAACCGAAAGAGACGCAGATAAAAAAGATCCCAATAAAAGAGACGCAGATAAAAAAGATTCCAATAAAAGAGACCCAGATAAAAGAGACCCGAATAAAAGAGATGCCAAGGAAAGAGACTCAAATGAAAAATGTACAAGAGAAAGAAAAGAAACGTAAGCCTTTTGGCAGAAAAAAGAAAAGGCTGGTCATGATCATTGCAGCAGGGACTCTTCTGGTATCGGCGGCAGGCTACACGGTTTTTATTGCGCCGCTTTTAGAAAAAGACCAGTGGATATATAAAGAGGAGATGGTGGAACGGGGGATCTTGAAGGTAGGGGTTTCCGAAAGCGGAGCGCTGGAATATGGCATCACATCTGTTGTTTATGATTTGGATTTGGACGTCAGCGGGGATGAGGAGGATGAAGAAGATGATGTGGTACAAAAATACTTAAAGATTCAGGAGGCATACGTAAAACCCGGGCAGAGAATCTCGGAAGGAGAGCTTTTATACAAATTTACGGAAGACAGTATCTCGGACGTGAGGATGCTTCTGAAAAGCGCTGCGGCCCAAGCCCGGTCCGAATATGCGGAAGCTCAGGCAGAATACAATCTATCTGTTCTGGAAGCGGGAACAGATTATGAGGTCCGAAAGCTGGATCAGCAATATGCAGCTTCGATTTATGAGAAGTCCTCTCAGACCATTGACAATGAAATTTCCATGCTGCAGGTGGAAATAAACCGGCGCACTGCAAATACCGCTTTGCTGCAGGAGAAGGCGGACGAAGCTGCTGCAGATTATAGTGAGGCACAGCAGAGCTTTTCGGAAGCGGAAAAGCCTTCTGCAGAGGAAAATAACACTGAAAATTTCATGGCTTTGCAGAAAGAGTATCTGAATCTGCAGACCCGGTATGAAAATGCGAAAAGCGCGTTGAACCGGGCGCAGCAGGAGCTGGAAGACAATGCCCGTGAAATTGAGGCATTGCAGAAAGAGCTTTTGGCTGCCTTGGCTCAAAGTAAAATCAGCAAGCTGAATGCAGACGAAGACTATCAAAAGAATGTCATAAACGGTGAGAATGCCCGGATCAGTTATGAGGCAAAGCTGGAGAGCCTTCGGGAAACGCTTCAGGAAGCAGAGGAAGAAAAGGATAAAATACAGCAGCAGCTGGCTGCATTTGAAGCCTTTGTGGGGGAGGACGGCTGCATATATGCTGACGGTGGGGGCATTGTAACGGATGTTGCCTATGCGTCAGGGGATCGTCTGCAGGAGACCGGCCCTATGCTGTCCTACGCAATGCCTGATGATATGACGATCTCTGTGGACGTAACTCAGGAAGATATTGTGGACTTAGAGGTCGGAGACCCGGTGGATATCACCTTTGCCGCATATGGGGATGTTTCTTACCAAGGAAGCATACGCTCCATTAATACTACGGCTACGTCCAGAGAAAGCAACACCGTCAGTTATACAGTGGTAGTTGCTGTGGAAGGGGATACGGCGTTGCTCTATGGCGGCATGACCGCAGACATTATTTTTGTGACAGAGCAGAAAGAGGATGTTTTGTATATTTCAAAGAAAGCCATTATAGAAGAAAATGGGAAATTTTATGTTTATTATAAGACACCCACGGGAGAGGTGGAACGGAAGGAGGTAGAAATTGGGATCGACAATGGCGTCAACATTGAGATTCTATCTGGACTGGAAGAGGGAGACACCATTTATCTGGCCAGCCGCGTCAGTTCTGAGAACGCCGTTATGAGCAATGAGTCAAATACAAATAGCAATGCTTCCGGAAACAATCCCGGCAACAATTCTGGAAACAATCCTGAAAATAATTCCGAAAACAGCCCCGAAAACATGGAGTTTAACTTGCCTGAGGGTGGGATCAATAATATGGAAGGAATGCCGGGGGGAGCTTTTGAAGGAGGTACAATGCCCGGGGGAATGCCGGGGGGAGGCCAAATGACGCCCGGAGGCCAAATGCCTGAAGGCGAAGGAATGCCGCCGGGAGGCAAAGGGCGCTGAGGGAGGACTTTGCCGCAGCAGATACCTTAATATGCTATGGAAAGGCAGGATAAGCAGTCATGAAGTCTGGAATGAAAAACATACAAGCAGGGAAATGGAGGATTCTCCTTGCAGCAATAAGCTGTCTGGCGATTTCTGTCATCGCTGTTTCCGTATTGATTGGAATGCGGGGCAGGCATGAGAGTTATGTCTACAAGGAAACGCAGGTAGAGTATGGAAGGCTGACAGTGGGTGTAACAAAAAGCGGCAGCATTGATATCGGCACTGTGGAACAGACCTTTGATCTGGATATGAGCGCGCTGCAGAGGGTGGAAACGGGAAATTCCGAAAGCAATTCCAATATGGGAACCGTGGGCGGAATGCCGGCAATGGGAGGGATGGAGGGCGGACTGAATATGTTCGGACAGACCTTCGGAGGGGGAAGTCTGGTAGGAGCAGGAGAAGCCTCCAGCCTGACAGTGGCAAGGGTACAAGTGTCGGTAGGTCAGGAGGTTTCGGAAGGAGACGTCCTATACGAGCTGGCGGAAAAAAGCGTGTCTGAGCTGGAGCAGAAGCTGCAGGCCAATGTGGAGAAGGCAAAGACGGATCTGGATGCAGTATATGCGGATCAGGTCCTATCGAGGCAGACCGCAAAATATGCCTACGAGAGCAGCATGGCCTATGGGGACTATGCAGGGACTGAATATGATACCGCGGTGCAGGAGCTTGAAGACGCCGTAGAAACAAAAAGAATAGCTCTGGAGCGGGCAAAGGATTCTTTTGAGGAGTATCAGAACCTTCTGAAGGATATCTCAGATTCATACAATGACGCGGTACAGGCTTTGGAAAATTGTCAATATAGTCTGGAGAACACATCCCCCTCAGAGGCATACCTCTATGGGTATTATTATGAATTGACTGAGAATGCACAAGCGACGGCGGATTCCTTGAAGCAGCAGAAGGAACAGTTGGAAAACAATGTTCGGCAGGCGAAGGAGAATGTGGAAACGGCCACCCAAAACTATAATGGGGCCCGGCGCAGCTTGGAGCAGGGAAAACTGAGCGCAAAACAGACCTACGACTTAAGAAATCTGGCTTATGATACGGCGCAGGAAACCTATGACATTACGCTTGGGTATTTGGACGAAGACGCCGCCGTCCAGGAAGAAATATATCAGGAAACCAAGGAAAAGTGGGAGGAATTCAGCTCCTATATCAGCCAAAACGCGGTGCTGGCGAAATATAACGGAGTCGTCACAAGCGTTGCATTGACAAAGGGGGACAGTATCCATACCGGCAGCGCGCTGATAACCCTTTATGATATGGATAATGTAACCATGACGGTATCGGTCTATGAAGAAGATATGACAGACATCTTCTTAGGGTCGGAGGCGAATATCCTATTTACGGCTTATCCGGAGGATCCCTTTACGGCAGTGGTCACAGAGATTTCGGAGGCCTCCGCAGATTCCCGGGGAAATGTGGTGTACGAAGTGACGGTTACCGTGCAAGGGGATGTTTCGGGGCTTTTTCAGGGAATGACCGGGGATATCACCTTTATAACCAGACAGAGCGAAGAGACTTTGTACGTATATAAGCGGGCGGTTATTACGGAAAACGGGAAAAGCTATGTAAAGGTCCGTGAAGACAATGGTAATATAGTAAAAAGAGAAATTACCATAGGATTCTCTGACGGTACATATATACAGGTTGTGGAAGGCCTTTCGGAGGGCGATGTTGTATTGATAGAAAGTAAGGTGGGCGGATCATGAGATTATCGGAAATTTTCAGGCTGGTTTGGCTTAATCTGTCGCAGAACAAGTTTAAGGTGGTGCTTACTTCCATTGGAATCGTAGTAGGGTCGGCTACCATCATGCTGGTACTTGCCATAGGCGCCGGAGGCAGGGAAGAGGTGGCGGAGCAGTTCAAGAACCTGAATGCAGGCGCTATTGACATTTCCTATGAAGGGGGCAGCTTGGGCTTTGCATTTTCTGCCGGAGGAAACCGGGGCCTTGAAGGGGGGAGCATGGAAATGCCCTCCGGCGGTTTTGCCTTTGGCGGAGGAGGGCTGTCAGCAGGCGGCATGCAGTCTTTTGGGGGCGGAAATAGGTCTTTCGGCGGTGAAGCAGGCTTTTGGGGCGGTGCAGCCTCAGAAAATGAGGAAGTCATATTAACTTACCAAGACGCGGAGGATCTAATGACTTTTGTTATGGGAGTATCCGATGCAACTATTTCCTATTCCACAACTGCGTCCGTAGAAGGCGGAGAACTGGAGGCGGCATCCTATTATACGGTGGCAGGAGTGCTGCATAACTATGGAACCATCAGTAATCTGGAGATGGCAATCGGTGAATTTATCACAGAGGAAAGCAACGGCAATAAAGAAAAGGTCTGTATATTGGGAGCCGCTGCGGCCAATGCCATTTTCGGCAGCGCCTTTAACGCCTATGACAACATATTATATATTGATGACAGGGCTTATGTGGTGGCAGGCGTCCTTTCGGAAATGGGCAGCGTTGCATCAGGAATCAGTCCGGACTCGGCAATCTTTATTCCCTATGAAACAGGCGTCAAATATATCACCGGAAACAGTATAAGCCCGACGGTTACGGTGATAGCCGATGATGTGACGGAGGTAGACAGAGTGATGGGGGAGGTGGAAAGGGAGCTGAAGGAAAGCTACCCAAACACGGCTTTTACCATTTCTGATGCGGGAAGCAAAATGGACGCGGCGGCGGCATCCAATGAGACCCTGACACTGCTGCTGGTATCTATGGCGGTTATCGTTTTTGCGGTGGGCGGCATTGGGATTATGAATGTGCTGTTTGTGACGGTAAAGGAGAGAACCAACGAGATCGGCATCTTGAAGGCCATCGGATGCTCCAGAAAAGGGATTCTGCTGGAATTTCTTTTGGAGGCAAGCTGTACCAGTCTGGTGGGCGGGGTGATTGGAGTTTTGCTGGCGCTGGCGGTGACGCCCTTGGTAGAGCTTTTCTCTGTGCGGGTAGAACTGTCCGCTCAGGGCGCGGTATTGTCTTTGCTGTTCGGCGTGATCACCGGGAGCATTTTTGGATTTTATCCTGCGTACAAGGCGTCCCGGCTGGTGCCTGTGGCTGCGCTGAACCAAGAGTAGGAGCGTGGATTATGATTACAATGAGATCAATCAATAAGGGATATATGCTGGGTGAAGAAAGGCTGCCTATACTGAAGGATATCCATTTTTCGGTAGATAAGGGGGAGTATGTGGCGATACTGGGGCCCTCCGGGTCCGGAAAGACCACGTTTATGAATATTTTGGGCTGCATGGACGTAATGGACAGCGGAGAATATTATCTGGATGGAATGGCGATCCATGAGACAAAAGAAGACGATTTGACGGATGTAAGAAACCGGAAAATAGGATTTATATTTCAGAATTATCAGCTGATTCCTACTTACAATGTGATGCAGAATATTATCATGCCCTTATTGATGCGGGGAATGAAGCATGAGGAGGCGGAGAGAAGATGCATAGATACAGTGGAGCTGCTGGGATTGGAGCATCGGATTAAGCATAGGCCCAATGAGCTGTCAGGAGGGCAGAAGCAGCGGGTATCCATTGCAAGGGCATTGGTGGGGAACCCGGCCATCTTGCTGGCGGACGAACCTACGGGGGCATTGGACCAGTCCAGCGGAAAAGATGTGTTAAAGCTGTTCCGGGAACTGAATGAAATGGGAAATACGATAGTGATGATTACCCATGATCTGGGGGTGGCACAATCTGCAAAACGGGTTGTGAGGATTGTGGACGGAGTGTTGGTTGAATGAGAACTGAGATCAGAGAGGCCTGAAATTTGTCAGGCCTCTTATGACCGTGACAATGGCAATGGCGGTCGCAGGAGGGAGGCAAAACAGAAGGGGCCAAGGGTAACTGCGGGGACTCTGGCCAAAAAGATGGTTGCAAAACCCGGAGCATTGTGCTATGATAGAAGCGTTAAAGAAGGAGTATATAAGCGGAGCGATCTGCTGAGGAAGGGAGGGCTTGCCATGCAGAAGGACAATTATATGAAACTATATCTGGAAACTGAAACTCAAAGGCATGGCGGTTCCTGTGCATGAAAGGCAGATAAGCGGGCTGCACCTTTGCGGGTGCTTTTTTTGTACCCTTTTTTAAGGAGAATAAAACTATATGAAATTAGTAAAAGGTATTTATGCGGAAGCAAAGATATTTACGGAGGATGTGGAGGCCTACGCGGAGGCGCAGGTCAGGATGATATGCGACAGTGAGGCTGCGGCGGGCAGCAGGATCTGGATGATGCCGGATATCCATCCCGGCAAAGTGGCTCCTATCGGGCTGGTCATGACCGTCACGGAGAAGGTGATGCCGCAGCTTTTAGGTGTGGATATTGGCTGCGGCATGACATGCGTAAAATTGAATAAGGAGCGGGCGGAGTTCCAGAAGCTGGACAGAGTCATTCAGGAAAACGTGCCGTCGGGGTTCGCGGCGCGGAAAGAGCCGCACCCTATGGCCGCCAAGTCTCCCCACGGGGAGCTTCGCTGCGTCAGGCACATCAATGGGCAGAAGGCGGAGAGGAGCCTTGGAACGCTGGGGGGAGGCAACCATTTCATCGAGCTGGACCGGGGAACCGACGGCAGTATGTATCTGGTGGTGCATACGGGCAGCCGGCATCTGGGAGAGGAGGTGGCGGAATATTATACGAAGCTGGCCAGCGGTATCCTGAAGGAGCAGGGCAAAGAGGTGCCCTATTATTTGAGTTATCTGGAGAACGGCGCCAGAGAGGCCTATATGGAAGATGTTGAAATCGTTCAGCGCTATGCCCGGCTGAATCGGGAGATCATCGTCAGAGAGATATTGAAGGGGATGAAGTGGAAGGCGGTGGAGCAGTTCTCTGTGGATCATAATTACATTGACGGGGAAGGGATACTCCATAAGGGTTCCATTTCGGCCCGCAGGGGTGAAAGTGTGATCATTCCCGTGAACATGAAAGAAGGAATTCTTTTGGGCTTGGGAAAGGGCAATGAGGAATGGAATCAGTCGGCGCCCCATGGCTCAGGGAGAAGGCTTAAGCGGGAGGACGTAAAGCAGAGGCATACAGTGTCTGAATTCAAGAAGGAAATGAAGGGCGTCTACAGCAGCTGCGTGGGGGCAGAGACGCTGGACGAGGCTCCCTTTGCCTACCGTTCCATGGAGGAGATAGCCGGGCAGATCAAGGACACCGTGGAAATAACGGAAGTATTGCGGCCCCTCTATAGCTTCAAGGCAGGAAGCAGGAGATAGGAGGGACAGTATGATTATTCAGATCAGTGCAGGGCAGGGACCGCTGGAATGTCAGCTGGCGGTGGCAAAGCTGTATGAAGCCCTGAAGAAGGAATACGGAGATCCCCAAATACTGTCCGCCACCGAGGGTCAGGAAAGAGGGTGCTTTGACTCCATCCGCTTTCAGACGGCCAAGGACTTGAGGGGCCTTGAGGGGACGGTGCTTTGGATCTGCAGAAGTCCCTTTCGGAAGAACCACAAAAGAAAGAACTGGTATGTGGATGTGAGCGTGATCCCGGATATGGCCGGAATTCCTCAGGAAAGGGAATACCGGATAGAAAAGTTCCGCAGCGGGGGGAAGGGGGGACAGAATGTAAATAAGGTAGAGACGGGGGTGCGCGTCATACATGTTCCCACGGGGCTTTCGGCCCAGTCTACGGAGGAGCGCAGCCAGTACCAGAATAGGCAGAGGGCCATGGAGAGGCTGCAGGAAAAGCTGGCAAAGCTGCAGAAAGAGCAGAGGGAGGAGCAGGTCAATGCCGCCTGGAGGGAGCATAGCCAGATTGTCAGAGGAAATCCGGTACGGATCTACGAGGGAGAGCGGTTCATATTGAGGAGGTCAGGAGCGGAGCATGAGGATGCGTCCGGGGAACCGAGACCGTAAGTGGAATCTGAAGAAGCGCTGCCCGGAGGGGCTGAATGGCCAAAGGGGTTTCGGAGGGCCGGAAAAAGGGAGCCTTAATGGAAAAGCGGAATGAGGCGGAGATGAAAATAGAGAGAAGGCTGTTGCAGTGTACGCTCATTTCGACTATAATAGTCTAAGGAAGACCAAATAAAATCAACACGAAGGAGAGCATGATTCATGAAACAAGATTTGATTGTCATTCTTGATCTGGGAAGTACGCAGAACACCGTGCTTGCGCGTGAGATTCGTGAGCTGGGCGTGTACAGCGAGATTCATCCTCATGATATAACCCCTGAGCAGCTGAGGGCGCTGCCGAACGTGAAGGGCATAGTGCTGAACGGCGGTGAGAACCGCGTGGTGGACGGCCGGGCGGTGGAAGTGGCGCCCGAGATATATGATCTAGGCTATCCGATGCTGTCTGTGGACTATCCCCAGTCCAAGTGCAAGATGCAGCTGGACTGCCTTCCGGACCGGGAGACGCTGAAGGAATTTCTGTTCCAGAACTGCGGTGCGGAAGCAAACTGGAATATGAAGAATTTCATTGAAGATCAGGTGGAGCTGGTTCGGCAGCAGGTAGGGGATAAGAAGGTGCTGCTGGCGCTGTCGGGCGGGGTGGATTCCTCCGTGGTGGCCGCCATGCTGATCAAGGCTATCGGACAGCAGCTGGTGTGCGTCCACGTGAACCACGGGCTCATGCGCAAGAACGAATCCGAAAGCGTGGTGAAGGTGTTCCGGGACGAACTTCATGCAAACCTGATCTATGTGGATGCATCGGAGCGCTTTCTGGGCAAGCTGGCGGGTGTGGCGGATCCCGAACAAAAGAGGAAGATCATTGGCGGCGAATTCATCCGGGTGTTTGAGGAAGAGGCCAGAAAGCTGGAGGGCATCGACTTTCTGGGTCAGGGAACCATCTATCCTGACATCATCGAGAGCGGAACCAAGACGGCGAAGATGGTCAAGTCCCACCACAACGTAGGCGGCCTGCCGGAGGATCTGAAATTTGAATTGGTTGAGCCGCTGAAGCAGCTTTTCAAGGATGAGGTCCGTGCCTGCGGCGTGGAGCTGGGCCTGCCTCATGATATGGTATACCGCCAGCCGTTTCCGGGACCCGGACTGGGAGTGAGATGTCTGGGGGCCATAACCAGAGACCGTCTGGAAGCTGTGCGTGAATCCGATGCCATCCTGCGGGAAGAATTTGCCAAGGCAGGCCTTGACAAAAAGGTATGGCAGTATTTCACGGTGGTGCCTGACTTTAAATCCGTGGGCATGAAGAACAATGCCCGGGTGTTCGAGTATATGGTGATCCTCCGTGCCATCAATACGGTAGACGCCATGACGGCTTCCGTGGAGAAGGTGGACTGGGAGGTGCTGGAGAAGATCACCAACCGGATACTGGCGGAGGTGGAGAACGTGAATAGGGTCTGTTTTGACATGAGTCCCAAGCCTCCCGCAACCATAGAATTTGAGTGATTAAATGGGCTTTGAGAAGCTAGTATTTATGCGGGTCGCAAGCAAATTTGTTTAGACGCTGGCAACGATTTGGCAACATTTTTCACATCACGCAATAAATAATTACATCGTTAGCATAAGAAAACCTTGCTGATATGAAAACTGAATATCGGCAAGGTCTTTTTGCGTTGACAATGAGCCGGATGGACTTGTGCTTGCACAAAAGTTCATTTGGCGAATGTCCGTTTCGATTTTCTGAAATTCTTCCATGGATGCACTTGCGCATCCGTTAAGCATATCGGATAAGGTCATGGAGCAGAGCGACACCACGGGCTGATTGCAGGAGAAAGCGTCTGATTTGGGGCGTGGCGGTTGCTATGCCCTGTATTTTATAGTGGAAAATAGAGGGTAAGGGAGGTATAATTAAAAGGTCAATTTGGGGATGACAGAGGAAAGGCATAGACAAATTCAATTTGAGGAGAAGAAGTGAATATGGAAAAATGGGATGCTTATGATTCTAATTTTAAGAAAATAGATGGGAAAATACTTATCAGAGGTGAAGAAAAAGATATTCCCGATGGAGTATATCATTTGGTATGTGAGATTTTAGTGAAACATACTGACGGGAGTTATCTGTTGATGAAACGAGATTATAGAAAACACTATGGTGGAATGTGGGAAGCGACAGCAGGAGGAAGTGCCTTGATTGGAGAAACTCCGTTGCAATGTGCTATCAGAGAACTTAAAGAGGAAACTGGAATCGAAACGTCGGCATTAACAAAAGTGGGTACAGAATTTAATGATAAAACACATTCTTTGTATGTGGAGTTTTTATGTGTTACAAATTGGGAAAAGACAAACATACAAATGCAGGACGGTGAAACGATTGATTATAAATGGGTTAATCGAGAAGATTTGATTGCTATGAGTAAGAATGAATTGGTTACAGAGAGAATGCAAAAGTATATTGATGAATTGAAATAAATTCGATTTTTTCCCATTTACTCGTGAATATATGAAAAGGATTTGTAAATTATCATATATTTCATAAATTTCGCAACAGTGGTGCGAGAGATGGAGATGCATATGGAAAAGTTACAATCAAGTCTCCCAGCAAATGAATAGCTTGTTTTTTAAGGATTTTGAAAAGGCAGAAATCAGGGAATTAGAACAGTATCTTGACCGCATTGTTACCAACTTGGAGCAAGCGGAACAAGCATTAAAAAAAGGAAAGGATGTACATGATGGCAAAGGTAAAAACTAAGATTGGTAATGATTACTGTCCGCAGGCGTTATTTCTTTATGGCACAAAACAGGAAGATGGGCAGCCCCATTTTGGTCTTTTCTGCTGGTTTGGATATTATCATTCTTCAGAGGGACTGGGGGTAATGGCTTGTATAGGTGAGGAAAAACAGACCAAGGATTTGATACGTAAAAATGGTGTGTTTTCAGCTAACCTCGTATCTGAACAGCTGCTGCCTTTGGCAGATTATTATGGCTGTACCTATGGCAGAACCACACCTGATAAGATGAAGCGCCTGCCTACTGTAGAGTGGGGACAAGTGCTGGATGTGCCAACCATTGCAGAAAGCCCTGTCAGCTTTGAGCTGGAAGTGAAAAAAGCAATCCCTATGGGAGATGGATCAGATATTTTTCTCTGTTTAATCCGTAATGTAACTCAGGACGAACAGCTGCTGGATACAGCGATTCCCTTTACAGAAAGACTGATGCAGGCTGCTCCGGTATTAGCCCCGGGCGGCGAAACCTATTCTTCCATTGATGGAAGACATCTCGGAAAATGGGGAGAACCTATGAAAAATATGGCTAACACCAAAGAATAGCTGTATAATACACACGCATTTTGGAAGGACAGGCTACAAAGGTCTTGGAATGATTTAATCCCTCCCGAATTGGGAGGGATTAAATTACCGCTTACAGACTGAAGCCAAGAATGCTGCGAAAGGGGAAACTGCTGATTCCCGGTGGATATTGAAGTCTATACGGTTGCATTCATGGTTTTTCCTTTCAAATTATTTTGCTTTTTGTTTTTTCAAAACTATTCCGCATACAATTACCGCTGCAAAAAAGATAAAGATTAGATACCATAGATTTTCAAAGCAAAATCCATTATCCAACATCAAGCGGTATCCCCAAGAGGCTGGGAAAACTAGTCCTATCGTTTCTAAAAAATCGGGCAGAAACTCAACGGGAAACATGATCCCCGAAAGCATAATTGAGGGTAAAAATATCAATTGCGCTGCCATTGTCAGCTTCGCTTGATTTTTTACCGTCAATCCTAAAACGCTTCCAATGCTTAACGACACAATCATGTATATAGCAAGTGCAGGAAAGAAAAGCGGAAGTTGTGTCGGCAAAGATGCTTCAAATAGAATAGGAGCAAGCAGCACTATCACAGCACAGGCAATCATCAAATGAACAAATGCCGAAAGGAACATGGTAACAAGTCCTAAACAGATAGGTACTCCGTTTGCTTTATAAACCTTTTTTATGTCACTTCCGTAAGTTTCAGTCAACGACGGCGGTAATCCGATAAATGCCCCCATTGAAACACACATTACAAGCATAGATTGTATCAGCGTGCTTCCCATTTCGGGCATAACGGAGGTAAAAATACCGCCCATAAGAAGAAAGAAAATAAGCGGAACGATATAGCAGGTAATTAAGAGGGACTTGCTTCGTAGATCCAGTTTCCACTGTAACGCTACACCATATAAAAAACCGTTCATTCTGTTTCTCTCCTTGCCATTTCGATAAAATGCTGTTCAAGTGTACCACGGTCAACTTTAATATCCAATATATGAATTTCTTTTTGCCTTAAATCATGAAGCAGGGAAATCAAAGTATCCTCAATATTATCTGTTTCAAAAGTGCTGTTCCCTTGCCTCGTTTTGACATGGATAAAATACTTTTCCCCAATCTTATCAGTCAGCTCTGCGGCTGTGCCGCAAAAGGCAATATTCCCGTTGCTCAAAATCGCAATGCGGTCACATAGGTTTTCCACTTCTGCCATATCGTGACTTGCCAAAACAATGGTTTTCCCCCGTGACTTGAGTTTACGAATTTGCTCGTGAAGTGAAACTCTGCCCAGAGCATCGAGCCCCGCAGTGGGCTCATCGAGAAAAACAATATCCGGATTACTGATAAGTGCAAGGGCAAGATGCAATCGCCTTTTTTGTCCTGTGGATAGTTGGATGTACTGTTTCTTCGTGGTTTCTTGAATGCCAAGAGCGTTAAGCATAGTGAAATCAATCTTTGTCTTGTTCCATTTTGAAAATAATCTGACTGCCTCCATGGGTTTGATATGGGCGGGTAAAGAGGATGATTGCAGCTGAATCCCCATTTTCCCGTTCACTGCAATTGTACCGTTATCATATTTTCTCAAACCCTCAATACATTCAAGGGCTGTGGTTTTCCCTGCACCATTTACACCAAGCAGAGCGAAAATTTCTCCCTTTTCAATTTCAAGATCAAGTCCATTGAGAACAATGCTGTTTCCATAGCTTTTCTTTAATCCACGAACTTGTACTGCAGCATTCATCATTCCACCCCCTCAAACGGATTTTCTCCAAGTCTTGAAAAGTAGATCTGCAAAGCCGGCTCTAAATAGTCGTTTGCAATTTTTTGTCTTTCTTCCCAAGCATTTGCAGCGGTATCAATATTTCCGATCTCCATCAACTTCGGAAGCATACTCATATCGCCGTTCGTAAATTCCGTAATCAATCCCCAATACTCTTTGACAATTCGTTGGCATTCCTCGCTTTCAGGGGACACAGCTGCCTTTTGAAGTTCTATGATTTCATCGCTCAAACGGTTAAATCTATTCATAAAATTCAAACCGCTTTCCTTATCAAACCGATTACGGATATGGTCGAGGGTATCGTCATCAAAACGCTTAATGAGATAATAAGAGTCGTTTTTCATTTGCAGATTGACAATAATATCTGCATACTTCTTGAAATTGACTGTCTGCATTTGTAAGACTTCTTCCTTTAACTGTTCGATTGCTGTCAAAGAAGCAGTCAGCTGTTCTATTTTCTCTTGTATGGCATCTGCCTGCTCGGTAAGGGCGGCTGCCACGTCAGTGGGTGTTTCTAAGGAGATCAAGCGATGCTTTATATCATCCAGAGAAAACCCCAATGATTTCAAAGATATAATTTGATGAAGTATCACTAAATCTTTATCTGTGTAAAGTCTTCGCCCGCCTTCACTTTCTGCCGAAGGGGATAACAAACCTTCCTTGTCATAGTATTGCAATGTGCGGACAGTAACTCCTATTTTCTTTGCAGCCTCTCCAACCGTCATAAACCCAAGCGGTATGCTTCTGTGTTTTGCCATAATTGCCTACCTCCCTATGAATATTATACCTCATTACGTTACGTCATAAACAAGGCCTTTTTCAAAAAATTTGCGGCAGAGATTTCTCCCTGCCGCC
>OFGO01000509.1_pt1 | contig 35362 bp, 30 predicted proteins | sample 1521761 | NCBI WGS metagenome assembly OFGO01 (sample SAMEA3504128, study PRJEB24116) | mouse gut metagenome | biome: mouse gut; feature: mouse-associated habitat; material: faeces | place: Denmark | collected 2011
TTTCCCGCCCTGTCCCGGGTTATCCCGCATTTCTCAAATATCCTGTCTCTCTACAGTCAAGGCTGGGAGAGGGCGGCGTGGGACGCGGGCCCTTTTCCGCTTCAGCCCTTTTTTGGAGTAGACGCGGGGCGGCGGCTGTGGTACAATGTACAAGACATGCGCAGTATGGCTTGGATAAGGGCTGCAATGGAAAATTTAGCGAACAATGTGCTTGAAGGGATCAAGCGGGGAGGGGTCTATATGGACAGTCAGCTAGTCTGGCAGGACAGTTTCAACATCGGCGTGGAGGCCATCGACAAGGAACACCAGCGGCTTTTCAAAATCATCAACCGGCTTTTTGAGTACGGGGAGGAGAAAAGCCGCTGGGCGTGCCAGGAGGGCGTGAAATACTTCAAGAGCCACACCACGAAGCATTTTGAGGACGAGGAGGCCTATATGGCCTCCATCGGCTACGAGGGGCTGGAGACGCACCGGCATATCCACAAGGAATTCCGGGAGAATACGCTGCCCGTGCTGGAGCAGGAGCTGGAGGAGACGGATTACAACCCGGATTCGGTGAACCATTTCCTGGGCGTGTGCGCGGGGTGGCTCATCGGCCACACGCTGACGGAGGACCAGGCCATCACCGGCGGGCGCAGCAGCCAGTGGCGGGACCTGCTGCCGGAGGAGGAGATGGAGGCGCTGAAAAAGGTGATCGTCCAGCTGGTGTTCGACATGTTCCAGCTGGAATCCCAGGCCATCAGCAACGCCTACGGCGGGGAGAAGTTCGGCAAGGGGGTGTACTACCGCCTGGTCTACGGCGCCAAGGGGGACGAGAAGCGGCAGGAGGTCATTATGGTCTTCGATGAGAAGCTGCTGCTCAATACCGTGGGCAAGGTGCTGGGCCTTCAGACCAACAAGCTGGACTCCATGCTCATCAACGCCGCCCGGTATACGGCACGGCAGTTTGTGGGCCGGGTGATGGAGCTGGTGCCCGCCTTTGGCGGGCAGGAGCTGAGGGAGGAGAACCTGCTGTCCTACGAGCAGTTCCACAAGGTGTTCGAGCGGGAAAAGCCCCAGGTGAGCCTGCTGTTCAACACCAGCGGCGCGGGGTACTTCGCCTACTGCGTCATTGCGCCCCACCTGCTGGAGAGCGGGGTGGGCACCCCCATCCAGGCGGAGAACGCCATGACCGAAATCCAGGACTACCTGGCGCGCCGGGAGGAGTCCTCCGGGAAGCGGCGGGTGCTGGTGGTGGACGACTCGCTGACCATGCGCGAGGCCATGAGGAGGCTGCTGGAGAAGGACTACGAGGTGTCGCTGGCCGAGTCGGGGGTGGCCGCCATCCGCACCATCACCCTGGACCGGCCGGACATGGTGTTGCTGGACTACGAGATGCCGGTGTGCGACGGGCGGCAGACCCTGGAAATGCTCCGCTCGGACCCGGCGTTCGCGGACCTTCCCGTGGTGTTCCTCACCGGACGGGGGGACCCGGACGTGGTGCGCAAGCTGCTCGCCCTGAAGCCGATGGGGTATCTGCTCAAATACTTGAAGCCGGAGGAGATCAAAAAGAAAATCGACGGTTTCTTTGAAAAGCTGGCCTGAACGGGCCAAAAAAGCCCGGGACGCGGTGGATACACAGCGCGTCCCGGGCTTTTTTTCGAACATGGGCCTCAGCCCCCGGCGCGGCGCAGCAGCGCCTCGTGGGAGAAGGCCATGACGGCCAGGATGGCCAGCAGGTAGAGGGGGAACAGCGCCGGGCTGATAAAATCGGAGACCAGCCCGAACAGGGGGGGCATCAGGCAGGTGCCCACATAGGCGCTGGCCATCTGCACGCCGATGACCGCCTGGGATTTGTCCGCGCCGAAGTGGTCGGGGGTGGAGTGGATGACGCAGGGGTAGATGGGGGCGCACCCCAGCCCCACCAGCGCCAGCCCCGCCAGGGTGGCGTAAATGTGCAGGGGCAGCAGCAGGATGAGTACGCCCAGGGCGATGACGCCCTGGCCCAGCCGGATCATCTGGGGGTCGCTGAGCTTCATGGTGAGGAAGCCGCTCAGCGCCCGGCCCGCGGTGATGCCGAGAAAGAACAGCCCCGCGTAGCCCGCCGCCGCCTCCGCCGGGACGCCCCGGTGAAGATGCAGGTAGCTGCTGCCCCACAGGATGGCGGTCTGCTCCAGGGCGCAGTAGCAGAAAAAGGTGACCATGACCTCCCTGGCCCCGGGGATGCGGAAAATCTGGGGGAGGGTGAGGGGGGCGGCGCTGCCCTCCCCGCCGCCCGCGCCCCCGCGGACCCGCCACAGGGGCAGGCTGACCACAAGGACGGCGGTGAGGGCGACCTGGAGCAGGGAGATGCAGCGGTAGCCCATGTGCCACCCGGCCCCGGAGGACAGGGCCAGCCCCATGACATAGGGCCCCACGGCCGCCCCCAGCCCCCACATGCAGTGCAGCCAGCTCATGTGGCGGCTGGCGTAGTGGAGGGCCACGTAGTTGTTCAGCGCCGCGTCCACGCTGCCCGCCCCCAGGCCGTAGGGGATTGCCCACAGGCACAGCCCCCAGAAGGACCCGCTGGCGGAGAAGCCGAACAGGGCGGCGGCGGTCAGCCCCACGCTGGCGGCGGTGACCCGCCCGGCGCCCAGCCTTTTGGTGAGCCGGTCGCTTTGCAGGCTGGACACCACCGTGCCCATGGAGATGATGACGGCGACCGCCCCGGCCCAGGAGGTGGGCACGCCCAGGTCGGCGTGCATCACCGGCCAGGCCGAGCCCAGCAGGGAATCGGGCAGGCCCAGGCTGATGAAGGAGAGGTAGATGACGGCCAGAAGCAGGTGTACCATATAGCGTGCCCCCTTTATAAACGGGTTTGATTATACCAGCGGAGCGGGGGGGATGTCTATGGTAAAAACGCCGGAAAACCGCCCCTTGACAAGCTGGTTTACTTGTTGTAAACTAAAGACAGACTACAAGCTGTAAACCAAAAAGGAGGGACGGGCCATGACGCAGTACAGGCTGGGCGGGGCGGAGGCGGCCTTCGCCGCATTGATCTGGGACAACGAGCCGCTGTCCTCAAGCCGCCTGGTGGAGCTGTGCGGGGAGAGGCTGGGGTGGAAAAAGTCCACCACCTACACCGTTTTGCGGCGGCTGTGCCAGAAGGGGATCTTTCAGAACGAGGACGGGGTGGTGACCTCCCGGGTCAGCCGGGAGGAGCTGGCCGCCCGGCAGAGCGAGGCCTTTGTGGACGAGGCGTTCGGCGGCTCCCTGCCCCGGTTCCTGGCGGCGTTCACCCGGCGCAAGAAGCTCACCGGGGAGGAGATCGCCCAGCTCCAGCGGCTCATCGACGAGAACCGGGGGTGAGGATATGGAAACCCTGTTTTTTACCGTATTGGGCATGAGCGCCACCGGGTCTGTGGTGATCCTGGCGGTGCTGCTGGCCCGGCTGGCCCTGCGGAAAGCGCCCAAGATATTTTCCTACGCCCTTTGGGCGGCGGCGCTGTTCCGGCTGCTGTGCCCGTTTGCCGTTGAGAGCGCGTTCAGCCTTCTGCCCTCCGTGCGGATGGTGGACGCCGCCGGGCGGGGCGGGGGCACGGACCAGATCATCCAGATCCACACCGGCATCACCGCGGTGAACAGCCAGGTGAACGGCTTTCTGGCGGACCACCCCTACCAGGAGGGTCAGCCCGCCGCAACAGGAGGTTCGCCGGAGGAAAACCTGGCCCCTGCGGTCAACCGGCTGGGGCCCGCGCCCGACTGGCGCACCCTGCCCGCGGCGGTGTGGCTGGCGGGGACGGCCGCCCTGCTGGGGTACGGCGCGGCCTCCCTGTTCCTTCTGCGGCGCAGGCTGGCGGGGTGGGTTCCCCTGGCGGGGGAGAAGGGCGTGCGGCTGGCCGACCACATCCCCTCCCCCTTTGTGCTGGGGATTTTCCGGCCCGTCATCTACCTGCCCTCCGCCCTGCCCGAGGGGGAGCGGGACTACATCCTGCTCCACGAGCGCACCCACATCCGGCGGCTGGACCACGTGACCCGGGCGCTGGCCTGGCTGGCGGTGGCGGTGCACTGGTTCAACCCGCTGGCATGGCTGGCGTTCCACATGGCGGGACGGGATATGGAGATGTCCTGCGACGAGGCGGTGCTGGGCCGGATGGGCCGGGACGTGCGGGCGGACTACTCCGCCTCCCTGCTGCGGCTGTCGGCGGGGGAGCGGCTCCCGGCGGGCCCGCTGGCCTTTGGCGGCGGGGAGCTGAAGGGCAGGATCAAAAACGTGCTGGGCTACAAAAAGCCCGCCGTTTGGGCGGCGGCCCTGGCCCTCATCGCGGTGGTGTGCGTGGGGATCGCCCTGTGCACCAACCGGGGTCCGGCCTTGTATATCGACCCTGACTCCGTTGTGTCTTACACCGCCGTCAGTTCCGACTCCTACACCCGTGCCCCCGGGCATGTCTCCACCGGGGATGACCGGCGCAGGGATCTGGCCGACCCGGCCAAGCGGCGCCCGCTGTCCAAACAGGACGGCGACGCGCTGGCGGAGCTGGTCAACGCCCACCGAAAAAGCGTCTATGGGCACGGGGAACTCACCCTGTCCGGGAGCGAGCACCACCTGGTGCGCATGGACCGCGCGGACGGCGGGTACTACCTGCTGGACTACTGGTACTGGAACGGCTTCTCGTTCCACCCGTTCCACGGCGGCGAGGACAGCTACACCACCCTGGTGACCGAGTACGGCGCGGACGGGAAGGCCGGGACCACCTGGCAGATGGAATATGACTTCGACCGGGCGTACAAGGACTGGCGGCAGGGCGTGCGGGGGGTGAACCCCGCCCTGGACGACACCGGCGCCGACCTGACCTTTACTATGGCCCAGACGGAGGACGGCCGCCCCTATGTCCGCATGGACGGCAGGGTGCGGGGCCATGACCTGGCGGAGAGCGCCGTGTGGTGGCCGGACGGTGGGGACGCCCTGTTCTGGGGGGAGGCGGACAGGCACCTGACGATGTCCTACCCCCTGGAGAAGTATGCGGCCAGGGTGTACGCCTGGTGGGCGGACGGGGACCGCGCCAGCGTGGCCCTGTCCACCCAGGCGTCCACCATCGTCCTCAGCTCCATTGTGGACTGGTGGGAGTTCACCGTGGACCTGTCCGGCGAACAGGGCGTGGTCACCTCCATGGAGCCGGGCGGCCAACAGCCCCAGGGCGTGGCCTTCGTCCCGGAGGCGGTGACGGATGAGGACGCGGTGAAGCTGGCCCGCGCCGCCGCCAAGCTGCTCACCGCGGCGGAGGACTACTATAACAGCTATGACGGGCCTATCCCGTCCCCGCCTGCGGGGGCCGTCCAATACGCCCCCGAGTACGGCGCGGGGGAGTTTGGGGAGTGCGTCATCGGCGGCCTGGGGGACGCCTATGTGGAGTGGCATCCCGCCCAGGGCGGCTGGGCCGGCCTGGACTGGCTGTACTTCGCCAGGGACCCCGCTTTCTTCTGCCCCCGGCTGGCCGGGGAGGCGGCGGAGGGCAGCGCCGAGTGGACGGACAAGGACCGCACCGCCGTCCGGGTGGGCTTCAACGTGAATGACGCGCGGGTGGCGAGCGGGACCATCTGCGGCTTCAAAATCGAGTTCACGGTGGATCTGGACGAGATGGCGGTGACGGACGCCTTTGCCAGCTCCATGGTGGAGGGGGAGACGCTGGAGCTCACCGAAGAGGAGATGCTCTATGCCGCCCAGATCTTTGCCGAGCTGCTGCGGGGGGCGGAGAAGTTTTTTTATGACGCCCCGCCCTCCCCGGCGCCCTGACCCGCAAAAAACACAGGCCCGCCGGATGCCCCGGCGGGCCTGCCGCTTTCCGCCGCCCAATTTGAAAAAGTGGGAGGCCCCCCTCTTGACAAGTACGGTTAGCAGTGGTAAACTATGGCCGTCGCAAGGGAAAAGGAGGCGGAAGGAATGCTTCTGAAGGATATCGGGGTGGGCCAAAGCTGCGTGGTGGAGCGCATGGACCTGCCCTTCCAGGTCCAGCGCCGGCTGGAGGCGCTGGGCATGACCCGCCGGGCCCGGGTGTCGGTGGTGAACCGCAAGGGCCGTGGGATTTTGATCGTCAAGCTGCGGGGCAGCCGCTTTGCCCTGGGGGAGCAGATCACAAAAAATATTACGGTGAGCGGGGCAGGTGGGGCGGCATGAACCAAAAAGAGGATATGACCATCGGCTTCATCGGCAACCCCAACTGCGGCAAGACCACCCTGTTCAACGCCTACACCGGGGCCAACCTGAAGGTGGCCAACTGGCCGGGGGTGACGGTGGAGAAGGTGGAGGGGGCCATCCGGCGGCACGACCTGAACATCCGGGTGGTGGACCTGCCCGGGGCGTACAGCCTCACCTCCTACACCATGGAGGAGATCGTCTCCCGGCAGTTTATTTTGAGCGACGAGGTGGATGTCATCATCAACGTGGTGGACGCCTCGGTGCTGGAGCGCAGCTTGTACCTCACCCTCCAGCTGCTGGAGCTGGGCAAGCCGGTGGTGGTGGCGCTGAACATGATGGACGTGGTGGAGAAGCGGGGGATGGAGATCGACCTCCACCGCCTGCCCGAGATGCTGGGGGCGCCGGTGATCCCCGTGTCCGCCCGGCGCAGGACGGGGCTGGACGCCCTGCTCCACGCCGCCGCCCACCACAGGGGCCGCACCGGCCCGGACAGGCTGGTCCACCAGCACCGGCACGTGGGCAGCCACGCCCACGACCACCATCAGGAGTACGCCATGGTGTACTCCGACGAGATTGAGGACCAGATCGACCGCATCATCCCCGCCCTGGAGGAGAAATACCCCGGCGTCTCCAACCCCCGCTGGCACGCCCTCAAGCTGCTGGAGGGGGACAAGGAGGTGACCGGGCAGTACCCCTTGGAGCTGCCCGGCCTGGGGGAAAAGGACTACGAGTCCCAGATCATCAACGAGAAGTACGCCTTCATTGACGAGATCGTGGAGGAGGTGCTTTTGCACAAGCAGCGCCAGGACCGGCTGACGGAGAAGCTGGACGCCGCCCTCACCCACCGGGTCTGGGGCATCCCCATTTTCCTGGGCATCATGGCGCTGGTGTTCTTCCTCACCTTCACCGTGGGCGACTGGATCAAGGGCTACTTTGAGCACACCATCGACGCGCTGTCCCTGCTGGCCCGGCAGGGGATGGACGCTATCGGGGTGGCCCCCATCGTCCAGTCCCTGGTCATCGACGGGGTGATCGGCGGCGTGGGCACCATTGTCACCTTCCTGCCCAATATTTTCATCCTGTTCCTGGCCCTGGCCTTTCTGGAGGACAGCGGCTACATGGCCCGGGTGGCCTACGTGATGGAGGGGGTGATGAGCCGCCTGGGACTGTCCGGCAAGGCGTTCATCCCCATGCTGCTGGGCTTTGGCTGCACCGTCCCGGCGCTGATGGCCTCCCGCGCCCTGGAGAGCAAACGTGACCGCTACAAGGTGATGCTGGTCACCCCGTTTATGAGCTGCAACGCGAGGCTCACCATCTACATATTGTTCTCCGAGATGTTCTTCGGGAGCTACGCCATGCTGGCGGCCTACTCCATGTACCTCATCGGCATTGTGGTGGCCATGCTGGTGTCGGTGGCCCTGCACCTGCTGGATCGGAAGCGGGAGGTGAACTACCTGCTCATCGAGCTGCCCGAGTACAAAATGCCCGACGCCCGCACGGTGGCCATCTACGTCTGGGACAAGGTGAAGGACTACCTGGGCAAGGCGGGGTCCACCATCTTCCTGGCCACCCTGCTCATCTGGTTTTTGCTGAACTTCGGCCCCCAGGGGTACGACCCCGGCATGTCCGGCGGCTTCGGGGCCGTCATCGGGCGGTGGCTGGTCCCCTTCTTCGCCCCCATCGGCCTGGGCTTCTGGCAGATCGCCGTGGCCCTCATCGCGGGCATCTCGGCGAAAGAGGTGGTGGTGTCCAGCTGCGCGGTGCTCTTCGGGGTGGTCAACGCCAACTCCCCCGCGGGGATGGCCCAGTTTGCCCAGGTGCTCTCCGGCATCGGCTTCGGGCCGCTGAACGCCTTCTGCCTGATGGTGTTCTGCCTGCTCTACGTCCCCTGCGCGGCCACCCTGGCCACCATCCACAAGGAGTCGGGCAGCTGGGGCTGGACGGCCTTCGTGGCGGTGTTCCAGGTGGCGGTGGCGTGGATCGTCACCTTCCTGGCCTACCGCGTGGGGCTGATGATCCTGTGACAAAGAAAGCGCGGCCCCTCCCGCACGGGAGGGGCCGCGTTTTCTTTGTCTCACCAGCCGGTGCCCACGCCGGTGCACGTCCAGCCCTCGTCGGTGCGCCAGATATAGCCCACGTGGCTGTAAATCAGCGCGCCTTCCGGGGCGTCGCCGCCCTCGTAATACCGGGTATTGCCCGCCCAGAGCCAGCCGTCCTCGCTCTGGTCCACGGGGACGAACACGGTGTCGTAGCGGAAGCCGAACCAGGTTCTGCCGAACTCCTCCGCGTCCAGGTTCCGGTTCTCACAGAAGGATTCCAGCGCCTCCTGGGCGGTAAAGTCGGGCCCGTCCTCGAATTCCGGCATATCGGCCCTTACGTTCTCAATCCGCACATAGGTGCAGGCGTACGGGCTTCCGGGGGCGGTTTTGGTCTTGGCGCCCTCCCAGCCCTCCGCCCACTCCCGCACCACGTCCTCGTGGCTCTGCCCCCGGTCGGGGACGGCGGTGGAACGCAGGGCGTACAGCTCCGCGCTGTCAAACACCAGCCTGCGCAGGTAGTCGTAGGGGGTGACGCTTTCGCCGCGGCCGGGGAACAGGTAGTTGTCGCTCCTGTAGGTGGCTTTCCAGCAGTTTCCGTCCCCGTCCAGCACCAGATAGGACCCTTCCGACAGGAACAGGGAGGCGGAGCCGTCCGAGGCCTCCAGGCGCAGGGCGTCGGCCCCCTCCGAGGTGGAGTAGGGCGCGTCCTCCCAGGTGAAATCGCCGACCATGTTCGCGAGGTAATGGGCGGCGGGCTGGCCGGACTGGGGATGGTTGTCAACGGAATAGGCGTAGACCCGGCTGGTCCCCGCGGGGGCCAGGGAGAGCTCCAGGCGTGGCGCGGCCAGCAGGCGGTCCGCCACCGCCTGGACGGCCTCCTGGGGGAGGGGGGGCGTCGGCGTGCTGGAGAAGAAGTAGGGCGGGGCGGCGTAGGGGTCGAAGGGCTCCGCCCCCCCGGCGGCCAGCACCGCGGCCTTCACGTGGTCCCGCATGGCGTTGACGGCGGCCCAGAACTCGCCGCTGAGGTCGCCGCCGTCCTGATACCGCCCGTCGCTGGGCCAGGTCAGGGCGTAATACTGATCGCCGCTCCGGGCGAAGATGTCCACGGCGGGCCATTCCCCGCTGTCCAGCTTTCCCCGAATCCCGGCCTCGTCCATTCGGTACAGGTTCAGCAGCCAGCCGCCCCACAGGTCCGCCCACTTGGGGTCGCTGAGCGCGTAGGAGGCCAGACAGCCCGCCTCGCCGCCCAGGGCCGGGGAGGCGCTCACCTTATCCCGCCACGCCTCGGGCACATCCAGCAGCCGTTCCTGCAGGGCATCCGGGGGCTGAGCGGAGGGGGCGTAGGGCTCTACCCCCTCGGTATCCAGCAGGATTTTCTGGGCGTAGTCGCTGATGGCCCGCTGGGCGGCGTTGAAAGCCTCCTCGTCCTCCAGGTCATACTCTATGCTGGTGTTTCGATAAAACACATAATACTGCCCGCCGCCAGTGGCAGCAATCCAGCTTCCGCCACTGGGATAAGAGCCGTCGAGCTGGTCGAAACGCTCCTGGGAGAATTGGTTCACGATGAGCAGATACTGTGCCCTGTCCAGCTCTTTACCGGGCTTTTTGAAATAATATGTAACCAGAGAGTCGTTTTCCGACTGGGCCTCTACGCTGTCCCGCAATTCCTCCGGCACATCCAGCAGCCGTTCCTGGAGGTTTTCCAGGGTCTTTGCCCCCTCCGGCGCGGGGGACTGCTCCGGCGCGCCCGCGAAGGCGCACCCCGCCGCCAGCCCCAAAATCAGCGCCGCCGCCAGCGCCAGGGCGATCACGGTCTTGGGCCTGCGGGCGATGAGGCGCACCCGCTCCCGCACCTTCCGTTTGCCGCCGGTCATGGTGGTGGCGGTCTGGAGCAGGGAGGTGCGCCCCGCGGCGATCATGCCCACCAGGGTGCGGCCGTAGGGGATGCGTTCCCCCTCCCCCAGGGCGCGGATGGCCCCCGCGTCGCAGGCCAGCTCGCAGTCCTGCCTTGACAGCGCCGCCGCCCACCACACCAGCGGGTCGAACCAGTACACGCACAGCAGCGCGCACCGCAGCAGGGCCCACCAGTGGTCGAGATGGCGGCGGTGGGCCAGCTCATGGGCCAGCACGTGGCGCAGCCGGCCCGGGGACTCCAGGGCGGCGGGGGTGACGTAGATTTTGGGCCGCGCCGCCCCGCGCAGGCAGGGCGAGGGCAGCGCGTCCGACACGTACACCGGCAGAAGGCAGTCTACCCCGTCCAGCCGCTTCGCGCCCCGCAGCCTGCGCCCCAGCCGGGCGTTCACCAGCACAAACCACCCGGCCATGAGGGCCGCGCCCCCCAGCCACACGGGCCGGGCGTATTGCTCCGCCAGCTCGCCCAGGGTAGGGCTGCGCCCCGCCAGCTCCCGGGCGCGGGCCTCCACCCGGTCCAGGTCGGTGAAGCTGGTGGTGAGGGGCTGGGTCTGCTGGTACTCCTCAAGGGCCAGGATATAGGCGTTCTCATAGGACATGGCGGGCACGGGGACGCTGGCCTGCCCGATGGCCCGGGCCACCTGGGCGGGCCGCTCCGCACGGTCCAGCAGGGCCAGGGCGCTGTAGGCGCTGGTGAACAGGTTCACCGGCAGGAGCAGCCGCAGGGCGACGGCGAGCCACAAAGCGTACTGGATCCGGGGGTCGATCCGCCCCCGCAGCAGGGGCCGCAGGGCGGCCACCGCCAGGATAAGGATGGACGATGTAATCAAAACAGCCTTCATTTTGCGTCCTCCTCCGCCCGGTCCAAAATGGCGTACAGCTCGTCGATGTCCGCGCGGGTCAGGGAGCTGCGGTCGGCCAGCGAGCTGACCAGCAGCCCCACGCTGCCGTGGAAGGCCCGCTCCAGCAGGGAGTCGGTCTCCGCGGCGGCGGCGTCCTCCCGGGTCAGCAGCGCCCGGAACACCTTGGCCCGCCCCTTCGTCTCATAGCCCACCAGGCCCTTTTCCTCCATACGCCGCACCATGGTAGTGACGGTGCTCTTGGCCCAGCCTGCGCTGCCGCGCAGGGCCCGCACCAGCTCCATCAAAGTCTTGGGCCCGGCCCACAGGCACTCCATCACCCGCCACTCGCTGGGGGAGAGGGGGCCGCGTTTTTCTTCCATGGTTCCGCCTCCTTTTTCCGGCGGGCGGATGCCCGCCGCGGTTGGTTTACTGTTGTAAGCCTACTATAGCATAAAGGACTACACTTGTCAACCATAAAAAGGGAAAAAACAGGGGCCGCGCCAATGTCCCGGCGGGCAGAACCCGCGCCGGGGCGGTTGGCACAGCCCCTGACGGGCGGGGGCCATTTTGGGCCGCGTTTTAAAGAGGACTATGAAAGGGAAATGTTTATGCATAAGAGGCCTGGGATGGTGCAGATGGGAAACCCCTCGCAAACGCAGTCGTTCCCTTCCATATCAATAAGCTGGCACCGGGGGCTGGTGCACCGAATTTTACAGCCCCTGTGGCTGTGGTAAAAGCCGCCGTACAGGTAGGAAATTTTTCCCCATCTGAAGTGCCGGGGGTCGGGCTTTCCATTGCTGATTAAAATAGTCCGGCAGGGGGGCAGGTCGGGCAGAAAATGGGTGTCCGTGCCGTGGTGGGGCGCCTTGATGGCGATGTAGCTCTGGCTGAAATAAAACTCCTTGAAGTTCTGCACATTGCCATTGATAATCCGCCGCAGGTCGGAGGCGGTGGCGTCGCCGGTCATGAGCAGGCGGGACACGCCGTCCCTGGCCTTGTCCTGGAACACGATGCTCAGCCGGTTGCCCTGATGCTTGGCGGCGGCCATCCGATTCCGCAGCCTGGCCAGCAGCGCATCGGAGGGGACGCCCACGCGCTCTTGAATGTTCTGTTCCATTTCTTCCAGGCTCTCCTCCAGCGTGGGGAGGGCCTGACGAGCCAGCTCCGCGCCGCCCTCCGCCAGCAGGGCGTAGGCGTGGGTGAGCCGGTTAAGGAAGCGCTCTACGGGTTCGATATAGACGCGCCCGCTTTCCTCATCCGAAAAATGCTCAAAGTCTCCCAGAAGTCTCAGCTCTTTCAGCAGAGAGATAAAGCCCTGCTCCACACGGGGGTGAATATTCAGCACGCTGAAATCCGGCCACAGCACCTGGAACTTCGTCGATGCGAAATCAAAGGTACTCCCGCGCTGGAGGAAGACGGCCCGGCTTCCGGCCTTGACCAGTGCATCCAGCAGGGTGTATAGGGTAACTTCGACGGACTTTTGCTCCAGGACTACGGAGGACAGGAGGTCGCGCAGCACCTCCAGCTGCAAAAAATCCAGCCGGGTTGCGGTCTGCCGCATGGCTATAATGTTTGGAAGGTACACGGTTCGGACGTTTACTTGATCGGGCAGGTGCGTTCGCCAGAACCCGTTGATATGATCCTGGTGGAAGTGGGTGAGCAGCACGGACAGCTCCCGCCCGCCGCAGCGCGAAACAATATCGTTGGACACGGAAGTCAGACGATCTGGAGTGTCGCTGCCGAAATCCACCAAAAGCGCCTCGCCTGCGGCAGGTTCGTCCAATAAAAAGCAATCCCCGAACTTTACGTTATACATGCTGAGTTCCATTTTAACGCCCCTTTCTTTTTCTGTGGCGGCTCATCCAAACTGGCTGGCGTACAGCTGGTAGTAAACCCCCTTTTGCAGCATAAGGGATTGGTGGGTGCCCTGCTCCACCACGTCCCCGTGGTCCACCACCAGGATATGGTCGGCGTTCTGGATGGTGGACAGCCGGTGGGCGATGACAAAGCAGGTCTTGCCCGCCATCAGCGAGCGGATGGCCTTTTGCACCTGGCGTTCGGTGTTGGTGTCCACATTGGAGGTGGCCTCGTCCAGAATGAGCATATTGGTGCCGTACAGCATGGCCCGGGCGATGGTGAGCAGCTGCTTCTGCCCCTTGGAGATGTTGCCGCCGTCCTCGGTGATGACGGTGTGGTAGCCCTGGGGCAGGCGCATGATGGTATTGTGGATGCGGGCGGCCTTGGCTGCGGCCACTACCTCGTCCATCGTCGCGTCCTCCTTGCCGTAGGCGATGTTGTCGAAGATGGTGCCCCGGAACACCCAGGTGTCCTGGAGGACCATGGCGTACCCCCGACGCAGGGAGTCCATGGCGTAGGCGCGGTTTTCGGTGCCGTCCACATAGATGCAGCCCTTGTCCGGGTCGTAGAACCGCATGAGCAGGTTGATGATGGTGGTTTTGCCCGCCCCGGTGGGGCCCACGATGGCCACCGTCCGGCCGGGCTCGGCGTGGAAGCTCAGGTCGTGGAGCACCGTGCGGCCCGGGACGTAGCCGAAGCTCACCCCGTCCGCCCGCACATCCCCCCGGCAGCCCTCCAGCGCCTGCCCGCCGTATAGGGCCCCGGCCTCCCCGGGCTCGTCCAGCAGCCGGAACACCCGCTCGGCGGCGGCCAGGGCGGAGAAAATCTCGTTGACGATGTTGGAGATCTCGTTGATGGGGCCGGAGAACTTGCGGGAGTAGAGCACGAAGGAGGAGATCTGCTCCAGCCCCACCACCCCCAGCATGTACAGGATGGAGCCGCCCAGCCCGATGGCGGCCAGGCCGAAGTTGGAGATCATGCCCACGGTGGGGCCCATGGTCATGCCCATGCCGTCCGCGTCCCGGTAGGCCTCGGCGGCGGCGCGGTTGATGCGGCTGAAGTCCCGGCACACCCGGTCCTCCTGGGCGTAGGCCAGGATGGTGCGCTGGCCGGTGAACATCTCCTCGGCAAAGCCGTTCATTTCGCCGTAGGCGGCGGAGCGCCGGGCGTAGAGGGGCCGGGTCTTTTTCCCCATGCGCCGGGTGTACAGGATGGAGGCGGGGATGGTGGCCGCCATGCACAGCACCAGGGGCGGGGAGATGGCGCACATCATGGCGAAGCTGCCCGCCACGGTGACGGTGCTGGTGAGAATCTGGATCACGTCGGTGGACAGGCAGGTGCACACCACGTCCACGTCGTAGCTCACCCGGCTGATGATGTCCCCGGCCTGGTGGCGGTCGAAGTAGCCCACGGGCAGCGCCATCAGCTTGTCGAACACATCCTGGCGCAGCTGCCGGGCCACCCGGCGGCCCACCCGCATCATGCCGATGTTCACCAGGAAGCCCGTCACGCTCCCCACCCCGTAGCAGGCCAGCATGAGCAGGGCGTACCGCCCCACCCCCTCCATGTCCACATGGCCGGGGCCCAGCCGGTAGCCCGCCTCGGCCAGGCCGATGGCCTTGCCGGCGAAGCGGGGGCCCATCAGGTTGCCCAGGTTGCTCAGCAGGGCGCACGCCAAAAACAGCGCCACCAGCCAGCGGTAGTCCATGAGGTAGCGCAGCACGCGGCGGGCGGCGCCGCGTGCGTCCCGGGGTTTTTCCTTTTTGCCGCCCCGGTCTCCCGGTCCGGGCATAGGCGTTCCCTCCTGTCTATGTCATTTCTCCCATTTGCAGCCGGTAGGTCTCCCGGTAGGCGGGGCAGGTGTCCATCAGCTCCTGGTGGGCGCCATAGCCCACGCAGCGGCCGTTGTCCATCACCAGGATGCGGGTCATGCCCATGACCGAGCTCACCCGCTGGGCCACCATGATGAGGGTGGAATCCTGGTGGTTTTGGGCGATTGCCCGGCGCATGGCCGCGTCCGTCTTGTAGTCCAGGGCGGAGGAGCTGTCGTCCAGGATCAGGATCTCCGGCTTGCCCGCCAGGGCGCGGGCCACCAGCAGCCGCTGCTTCTGTCCGCCGGACAGGTTGGCCCCCTTGATGTCGGCGCGGTAATCCAGCCCCTCGTCCAGCGCGTCGATGTACTCCGCCGCCTGGGCGTCCTCCACGGCGGCGCGCAGGGCGGCCTCCCCCACCCCCCGGCCAAAGTCCGCGTTGGCGCGCAGGGTGTCCTGGAACACCATGTCGTTCTGGAAGCAAACGCCGAATTTGCGTCGCAGCGCGTCCCTCTCATAGGTGCGCACGTCCCGGCCGTCCACGAACACCCCGCCCCCGTCGGCGTCGTAAAACCGCATGAGCAGGGACACGATGGTGGACTTGCCACAGCCGGTGGGGCCGATGATGCCCAGGCTCTCCCCCGCTCCAGGGAGAAGCTGACGCCGCAAAGGGCCTTTTTCCGCTCCTCCCCGGCAAAGCCGGCGGTGGAGCCGTCCCCCTCGCCGTAGCTGAAGCCCACGTGTTCGAAGCGGAGAAAGCCCGGCCCGGCGGGGGTTCTGGCCTGGCCGGGGGGGAGGACCTGCTGGCCTGGCCGGGTCTGGAGCACCTGGTCGATGCGGTCGGCGCTGGCCATGGCCCGGCTCATGGTCATGAAGATGCGGGACAGGCCCATTACCCCCATGGCGATCATGTTAAAATAGGTGAGGAAGGCCAAAATCACCCCCGGTTCCAGGGTGCCGCCGTCCACCCGCCCCGCGCCGATGAACACCACCAGGGTGAGCCCCCCGTTGAGGCACAGCTGCATGAAGGGGGAGGGGATGGCCATAACGGTGCCCGCGGCGATGCCGCTGTCCGCCATAGCGTCGTTGGCTCGGGCGAAGCGGCGCTTTTCATACTCTGTTTTGGACAGGGCCTTCACTACCCGGATGCCGGTGATGTTTTCCCGCATGACGCGGACCACCCCGTCCAGTTTCTGCTGCACCTGGCGGTACATGGGCAGGCCCTTGGCGGACACCGTCAGCACCACCAGCAGCAGCACCGGCAGCATGGCCGCCAGCACCAGGGCCAGGGAGGCGTCCATCACCAGGGTGACGGCCACCCCGCCGGCAAGCAGCATGGGGGCCCGGACGCACAGGGTATGGAGCTGCTGGACGGCGGACTGGACGTTATAGCTGTCGCTGGTCAAGCGGCTGATGAGGGAGGGCAGGCCGAAGGAGTCGAACTGGGCCCCGGACAGGTTGACGGTTTTTTGAAACACCTCCTGGCGGATGTCGTAGCTTACGTTGTGGGCGTTGCGCACCCCTCCCGGCGGTTGGCCGCCACGTTGAGCTGGCGGCACGCCAGGGCGGCGGCGAACATCAAAAGCCCCCAGAAAACCGCCTGGGGCAGGCTGCCCCGGGGGCCACGCTGTCGATGATATGTTCCAGAATATTAGGGCAGCATCAGCTCGCTGAGGGTGGCCAGCAGCTTGACGAACATGCACAGGGCCACCGCCCCCTTGTAGCGGCCCATAGAGCGGACGATGAGCTTCATCGGGCCCTGCGCCCCTTTCCTTAAAAGCCGGCCAGGGCGATGGTCCGCCCGCCGTCCAGCCGGGACGCCTCGGCGGCCAGGGCCATCACGTGGCTCTCCACCGAGGCGTCCACCCCGGTGAGCCCCGCGCCGCCCCCCCGGGCGATAAGTCTGCAAAAGCTGGCCATCAGCCCGAAGTCGCCGCCGCCGTGGCCGGAGAACTGCCCGCCCTCCTCATTCAGGTCGAAGGTCTCCTCCGGCCTTCCGAACCGGCGCAGGGTGAGGGCGTTTTTGGCCATATCCCCCTCGATTTCCCCCAGGGTGCCGGTGACCTTGATGGTGCGGCGGCAGTCCTGGGTGAAGGCGGTCATGGTGAAGGTGGCGTGGATATTGCCCTCGAACTCCAGGTTCACCGTCTGGTGGTCCACCACGTTGTTGTCGCAGTGGAACACGCACCGGCCGTAGGGTCCCGTGCGCAGGGCGGCGTAGATTTTGTCCTCGTCCGGTTCGCTGGCCAGCACGGCGCAGGGCCAGCCCTTGCCCCGGCCCCGAATGCCGGTGCGGGGGTCGGTGACGTAGATCTTCTCCGCGTCGTAGGGGCACGCGTCCTTGCAGGCGCAGCCGTCCAGGCAGCGCGGGGCCGCCCCTTGGGGGGCGTTTTCCGCCTTGAAGTAGTCCAGGGAGCCGAAGCTCTGTACCTTGAGGCAGGGCGCCCCGGCCAGCCAGCGCAGTATGTCCATGTCGTGGCAGCTCTTTTGCAGGATCATGGGGCTGGTCTCGCTGGAATTGCGCCAGTTGCCCCGCACGAAGCTGTGGGCCTGGTGCCAGTAGGCCACGTGCTCGATGGCGTCAATGGTCTCGATTTTGCCGATCTCCCCCCGGCGGAGCAGGTCCTCCAGGACGGCGTAAAATTTGGTGTAGCGCAGCACGTGGCACACCACCACCGCCCGCCCAGTCTCCCTGGCCTTTTCCTGGAGGGCGCGGCACTGCCCCAGGTCGGGGGAGATGGGCTTTTCCAGCAGGATGTGGTAGCCCTTGTCCAGGGCCTTCAAGGCGGCGGAGACGTGCTGCCGGTCCTGGGTGGACACGATCATCACGTCGGCCAGCTTTGGCTGGGCCAGCAGCGCCTCGTCGGAGGGGAAGCACATCCCGGCGGGCACGCCGAAGCGCTTTTGCAGCAGCTCCAGCCGCTCGGGGCGCACGTCCGCCCCGGCGACGACTTTCATTTCCTCCGGGTGGGTGAGCTGGTAGGGGGCGTAGGCCTCCAGCCCCCGGGCCCCGCAGCCGCAGATGGCAAAGGTGACAGGCTTTGACATAGGGGTTCGCTCCTTTCGGTGGGCTCGCCCGGGGCGAGCGTCAATTTCGGCTATTATATCACACCCGCGGCCATTTTGCACCAAAAAAGACGCAAAAAAATGTGCCGGGAAGGGACCCTTCCCGGCGCGTTTTTTATTCCAGGTCCGCCTCCCGGGCCAGGCGGCGCTTTTGGTAGTACTGGGCCTGGGCCTCCCAGAGGGCGCGGTACTTGCCCTGGGCCTCCACCAGCTCGTCGTGGACGCCCTGCTGGACCACCCGCCCGCCGTCGAACACGGCGATCTCGTCGCAGAAGCGGCAGGAGGACAGCCGGTGGGAGATATACACGGCGGTTTTGTCCTCCACGATGTCGTTGAACTTGGTGTACACCTCCGCCTCCGCCTCCGGGTCCAGGGCGGCGGTGGGCTCGTCCAGCACAATAAACGGCGCGTCCTGGTACAGCACCCGGGCCAGGGCGATCTTCTGGGCCTCGCCCCCCGAGATCTCCACCCCGCTGTCGTCGAAGTCCCGGTAGAGGAAGGTGTCCAGCCCCTGGGGCAGGGAGGCCAGCCGCTCCCCGAAGCCCGCCTTTTTCAGGCACTCCTCCGCCCGGGCCCGGTCGTACTCCTCCGACGCGGCCACGTTCTTGCCCAGGGGCTGGGAGAGGAGCCTGAAGTCCTGGAACACCACGGAGAACAGGGCCAGGTAGTCGCCGTAGCGGTACTTGCGTATGTCGATGCCGTTGAGGAGGATCACCCCCTCGGTGGGGTCGTAGAGCCGGCACAGCAGCTTGATGAAGGTGGTCTTGCCCGAGCCGTTCTCCCCCACCACCGCCAGCCGCCCGCCCACCTTGAACTTCATGGACACGTGGCGCAGGGCCCAGGCGTCGGTGTTGGGGTACTGGAAGCCCACGTCCCGGAATTCGATCTCATAGTTGCGGTCGGCGCGCTTTTCGGTGGTCAGGCTGCCCTGGTACATGCGGTTGGGCATGTCCAGCAGCTGGAAGACGGGCAGGAGGAAGTCCGCGTTCTCCCGCAGGTCGGACAGCACGGACAGCAGGTCTGCCGCCCCCTTGGACAGCCCCGCCAGCGCCCCCACGTACTGGGCGATGGAGCCCACCCCGAAGGCGCCCCCCAGGGCCTTGAGCCCCACGAAGAGGTATACCAGCCCGGAATAGACCCGCACCACCCCCTCCGAGGCGGCCATGAACAGCCCCCGGGGGCCGAAGCTGGCCCGGCCGATGAAGGAGCGGGGGCCGAAGCCGTCCAGGACGGGGTCGTCCTGCTTCTGGCGGAGAAATTTGTCCTGGGCGTAGACGCGGATGTCGGCGGAGGCGGCGCGATGGAACTGGGCGTGGGCGGTCAGGGCGTTGAAGGCCCGGTTGGAGAGGGAGCCGTCTACGGCGGCCCAGAAGGCCTGCCCCCGGCTGTAGCACAGGGAGGACAGCCCCACCGCCCCCGCCATCAGCGCCAGCATGGCCAGAAGGCACCAGGGGCTGTTGAGCACGGCCAGGGGGCTGCCCTGGGGCACGGGCAGGGTGAACAGGCTCACCGACAGCGCCAGCGCCCCCAGGATGCGCAGCGCGGCCTCCACCAGGCGGCTGAAGGCGTCCTTCAGCTTCCAAAGCCCCCAGCTGGCCCAATTCTCGTCCTCCATGATCTGGTTGAGCAGGGCGAGGGTCTTGGGGTCGTCCGCGTCCTGGAAGTCCATGCTCAGCATCTTGTCCACGTGCAGGCGGTAGCGGGCGGGGAAGGCGTAGGCATTGTCAATAACCTGGGCCCGGCAGCTGGCGGCGGCCTGGGCCGCGCCCATCAGCGCCGTGGACAGCAGCAGGGCGGCCAGCAGGGGCCACACCTCCCCGCCGCCCCCGCCCCCGGCCACCGCGTTCACCAGCCGGGCGGTGAAGTACAGCGGGACATAGGGGGACAGGGCGGTGAGGGCGTTTTGGGCCAGCGAGACGGGGAAGAACGCGGGCATGGCCTTCCACAGGATGGAATAGCCCCGGCGGGTGGCGGCGAACGCCTCCCTGAGGGTCATGCGGCTTTTGTTCTCACTCATGGTCTGCCACCCCTTTCAGGTCCGCGCTGTCCGCGTAGTATTTGCGCTGGATGTCGAACAGGTAGGCGTACCGCCCGCCCCGCTCCAGCAGGGAGTCGTGGGTGCCCTCCTCGGCGATGCCGCCGTCCTCCACCAGCAGCACCCGGTCGCAGAACCGGGTGGAGGCCAGCCGGTGGGAGATATACACGCTGGTGGAATTTTGGGTCAGCTCGTGATATTTTTGATAGAGCTTGCTCTCGGCGATGGGGTCCAGGGCGGCGGTGGGCTCGTCCAGCACCACGATGGGGCCGTTTTTGTACAGCGCCCTGGCCAGCATCAGCTTCTGCATCTGCCCGCCGGACAGCTCCACCCCGTCCAGGTAGAGCTGGCGGCCCAGGTGGGTGTTCTCCCCCTGGGGCAGCTCGCGCACCGCTTCCGCCACACCCGCTTTGTCCAGGCAGTCCCACATGCGCGCAAGCTCCACGTCCTCCCCCTGGGCCACGTTTTCCGCCACCGTGCCGGGGAGGGGGGCGAACTGCTGGAACACGGCGGAGAACAGCCTGTAGTAGTCCCGGCGGTTATACTGCCGGATGTCCTCCCCGTCCAGCAGCACCGACCCCTGGGTGGGGTCCAGCAGGCCGCACATGAGCTTGATGAGGGTGGTCTTGCCCGCGCCGTTTTTGCCCACCACCGCCAGCTTTTCCCCGGGGCGGATGGCAAGGTTCACGTGGGACAGCGCGTCGTGGTCCGCGCCGGGGTAGCGGTAGGACACGTCCCGCAGCTCGATGGCGTACAGGTGGCCGGGCTTGACGTCCAGGGGCGCGCCGTCCTCAAAGCGGAAGGGCTCCGGCGCGGCCATAAACTCCCGCAGGGTGGACAGCTCCAGGCTCTGCCGGTGGAGGGTGCCAAGGTTTTGAAAAATGCCCGTCACCCACTGGGCGAAGCCGCCCACGGCGGAAAAGTACAGCACGAACCGGGCGGGGGACAGCTCCCCCCGGAGGGCCAGGGCGATGAGCCAGCCGTAGGCCGCGCCGTTGCGCGCCAGGGCCAGCCCCACGTCCAGCAGGTCGGCCCAGAGGTAGCGCCGCTGGGCCTTGGCGCAGAAGTCGAAAAACAGCTGGGTGTACTTGTCGTAGAGCTGGAGCAGCCAGGGGCCCAGGCCGAAGATGCGCACGTCCTTGGCCAGCTCGGGGCTCTGGCTCTGGTACACGATGCGGTCGGACATGCGGTGCAGCCTGCCCTCCTCCTCCCGGTGGAGGTAGCGCCAGGAGCGGATGCGCTCCCCGGCGAAGTAGCCAACCGCGGCCAGGGCGGCGGTGAGCAGGGCGATGCCCGGCTCCGCCCGGGAGAGCAGCAGCAGGTAGATGGCGAAGCTCACCAGGTTGGTGACAAGGCCGGTCATGGTATCCCACACCGCCTCCGACGCGTCGCGGTTGGTGGAGAGGGTCCGGCCGGATTTTGCCAGGCGCTGGAGGTAGTCCGGGTCCTCAATATGGGGGTAGGCGGTGCGGCACTCCAGGAGGTTGTGCTCAACGGACAGGGTGCGCCGCACCTGGACCCGGCCGAAGAGGGTGTTGGCCCTGAGATACGCCCAGAGGGAGTGGACCAGCGCCAGCCCCAGGGCGAACCGGGCGATGAGGGCGGCCAGCTCCCCGGGGGACGCCCCCCGCTCCACCGCGGCCAGGATCATGGGGGTGACGAACAGCTCCAGCAGGCTGGCGGCCACGGCGCAGATGATGAGCCCCACGCAGACGACCAGCACGCTTTTCGCGTCCCGCCAGGCCCGGCGGACCATGAACGCGCAGTTGGACGCCATGCCGTAGGCGGGCTTTTGCTGATGGGTCTTTGGGTTTTCCATGTCTCTCACCTCAAGGCGTATGGTAGCACAAAAGCCCCCGGCCGTGTGAACCGGGGGCTGAACCGTCATTTCTGGGGGCTGAATTGCGCGCCGTCCCCCACGGGCAGAAGGATTTCCGTGGTGAACGCGCCCTCCTCGCTGTTGCGGCTGAGCCAGCCGCCCAGCCGCTCCACGATGGCGTCGATGCGCACAAGGCCGAAGCCGTGGCCCTCCCCCTTGGTGGAGCGGAAGCGGCCCTCCCGCTTCTCCCGCTTGCCCGAGGCGGTGAAGTTGGTGAAGGAGATGTAGAGCTGCTCCCCCTTCCGGTCGATATACACCCGGATAAGCCGCTCCTCCTCGGGCAGGGCCAGGCTGGCCTCGATGGCGTTGTCGAAGAGGTTGCCCAGGATGACGCACAAGTCCAGCTCCGAGATGTCCAGCGCCACCGGGACGCTGGCGTCCGAGCGCACCTGGATGTGCCTGGAGCGGGCCAGGGAAATCTTGCTGTTGAGGATGGCGTCCGCCATGGGGTTACCCGTCTTGACCACCGTGTCCACCGTGGACAGGTCGTCCTCCAGCTGGTCCAGGTAGGCGCGCAGCGCCTCCCACTCCCCCTGGGCGGCGTGGGCCTTCATCACCTGGATGTGGCTGCGGTAGTCGTGCCGCCAGCCCCGCATCTGGCGGTACATGTTCTCCACCTCGGCGTAGTGGATCTCGATCAGCTCCCGCTGGTAGGCGGCGATGCGCCTGTCGATAAGCCCGGACAGCAGTCCCATGGCGGCTCCCCCCTTACATGCGTTCAATAATGGCCCGGTTCAGCTTTTCGTACTGCCCCCTGGGCAGGGGGACGCGCTCGCCGGTGGTGAGCTCCGCCTCCGTCCGGGAGGCCCGGCGCACAAAGGCCAGGTTGAGGATAAAGGAGCGGCCCGCCCGGAAAAACCGCCCGTCCAGCTCCTGTTCCAGCTCGCCCAGGGGGCGCTTTACGGCGTAGTCCCGGCCGGCGTGGACGGTGACATAGTTGTGGGCCACCTCCAGGTAGCGGATCTTGCCCAGGGGAAGGCGCACCGTCTCCCCCGGCAGCTCCAGGGTGAGGGCGGGCTCGTTGCGGCGCAGCCGCCCCACCGCCCGGGTGAGCACCTGGAAGAGCTTGCCCTCGTCCACCGGCTTTGTCAGGTAGTGCAGGGCGGACACCTCGTAGCCCTCGGCGATGTAGTCGGCGTAGCCGGTGACAAAGACGATCTGGATGTCGTCGTTGTCCCGGCGCACTGCCTTGGCCAGCTCCACCCCGTCCATGCCGTCCATCTCGATGTCCAGCAGCAGCACGTCGAAGTCCCGCCGCTCCTCGTAGCGGAACAAAAACGCCTGGGCGGAGGGGAAGCGCTCAATCTCCAGCGCCGTCCCCGCGGCCTTGGCCCAGTCCGCCGCCAGCCCCTCGATGTACCGGGCGTAATCCTGGTCGTCGTCGCACACGGCGAAGCGGAGGCTCATGACAGCGCGCCCCCGCGTTCCAGGCTGAAGTGGGCGGCGATCTGCCCCTGGCCCACCGCCTTGGCCAGCTGGAGGGGCTGGCCGGTGCAGTCGCCGGCGGCGTATACCCCCGGCAGGTTGGTGGCCATGTGGGCGTCCACCTTGATATAGCTGCCATCCATCTCCAGCCCCGGCGCCAGCCGGGCGGGGGCGATGGAGGCGCGCAGCAGGAACACGCCCTGGCAGGGGGTGAGCGCCCCGGCGGCGTCCCGCACCCCCGTCACCCGGTCCTTACCCAGGATGGACAGCCCCGCCAGCCGCTTGACGGTAACCTCGCAGCCGATGGAGCGCAGGAACTCCGCCTCCTCGTCGAAATTGGGTGCGTCCCCCGCGCAGACGACGGATTTGCCCCGGTAGAACATGCCGTCGCAGGTGGCGCAGTAGCTTACCCCCCGGCCCAGCAGCGCCTCCTCCCCGGGGAGGGGGGCGGCCCGGGACACCCCGGGGGCCAGGATGGCCGCCGAGCCTTCCACCGCGTCGTTTTCCACCGACACCATCACTGTGTTCCCCAGGGGCATGACGGACAGGGCCCGGCCCGGCATGAACCGCGCCCCCATATGCTTTGCCTGGGCGGCCAGCCGCTCCACCAGTTCCAGCCCCGTGACGCCGGGCAGGCCGGGGTAGTTGGCCATGGCGGGCGCTTTGCACAGGGGGGAGGCGGTGGGGTCGTTGGTGATGACGAGCACGGACTTGTCCCGCGCCCGGGCATGGATGGCGGCGGTGAGCCCCGCGGGGCCGCCGCCCACAATAAGCAGGTCGTATCTCATGGCGAATGCCTCCCTTTTTGTTTGTGTCCCCAGTATACTATTGTCCCCGCCATATGACAATACTTGCAAAGTGGATTTTATTGGGGTATACTGGGGCTGCTTTTGTAGAAGGAGGGCGTTTCATGAAGCGCATCTTACTGCTCACCACCGGGGGCACCATTGCCTCCCGGCTCACCGACGAGGGGCTGGCCCCCGGCCTGGACGGGGAGGCCCTGGCCCGCAGCCTGGGGGCGCTGGGGGACAGCTACGACATCACCGTCCGGGATATCCTCCACCTGGACTCGTCCAACATCCAGCCCGAGGAGTGGCGGCTCATCGCCCGCCATGTCTTTGAGGCCAGGGAGGGCTTTGACGGCATTGTCATCTCCCACGGCACCGACACCATGGCCTACACCGCCTCGGTGTTGTCCTTCATGGTGCGGGGCATCCCCGTCCCGGTGGTGCTCACCGGGGCCCAGCTGCCCATTGAGCACCCCCTCACCGACGGGCTGGACAACCTGCGCACTGCCTTTGCCATGGCTGCCCAGGGCTGCCCAGGGGTGTTTTTGGCCTTTGGGCGCAGGGTGATGCTGGGCTGCCGGGCGGTCAAGACCCACACCACCGACTTCGCCGCCTTCGACAGCGTGAACTGGCCGGCGGTGGCGGTGGTCAACGGCTCCGGCCTCACCATCCGGGAGGAGGCCATCCCCCGTGTGCCCGGCCCCTGCGTGCTGCGGGACGAGCTGTGCCAGCAGGTGTTTCTCATCAAGCTCACCCCGGGGCTGGACCCGGAGATCTTTGACATGCTGCTGCGGATGCACTACCGGGGGGTGGTCATCGAGGCGTTCGGGGCGGGGGGGCTGCACTTTATCCGCCGGAACCTGATTGAAAAGCTCCACGCCGCCGCCCGGGCGGGGATGGCGGTGGTGGTATGCTCCCAGTGCCTCTACGAGAGCAGCGACTTCTCCCTCTACCAGGCGGGGCAGCGGGCGCTGGCCCAGGGGGTGATCCAGGGCTGGGACATGACCACCGAGGCGGCGGTGACCAAGCTGATGTGGGCGCTGGGCCAGACGGACCGGGTGGAGGAGGTGCGGGGGATTTTTAACGAAAGCCTCTGCGGGGAAATACAGAACCGCCGCTGAAAGCGGCGGTCCTGCTGTCCCTATTCAATCCCCATGTCCCTGTTGATGTGCGCCCGCAGCGCGTCGAAGGACTCCACGCTCAGGTCGTGTTCCACCAGGCAGGCGTCCCGCGCGGCCACATCCTCCGGCACGCCCAGGTGGATGAGCCAGCGGGTGAGCAGCAGGTGCCGCTCATAGATGCGCACTGCGATCTCCAGCCCTCCGTTGGTGAGGGTGAGGAAGCCTCCTGCATCCATGACCACGAAGCCCCCCTCCCGCAGCAGGCTCATGGCCCGGCTGACGCTGGGCTTGGAGAAGCCCAGGTGCTGGGCCACGTCGATGGAGCGCACGGGGCCCTTTTCCCCCAGGGCCAGGATGGCCTCCAGGTAGTTTTCCGCGGATTCGTGGATGTTCACGGTGTTCCCTCCCAAGCAAGCCGCCGGACGGCGGGCGTTTATTGAGATATCATACCATAAACCGCCGCCGGTGACAACGAAAACTTTTCCCGCCCCGGCGGGCCGGGCCCGGCGGCGCTGGACAGGGGGGCGGGATTGTGCTATAATACCCTTTGGTTCGACATAATTTTTTCGGTTGGAGGTGCGGCCCCATGCGGACAAAACGGTATCTCGCCCTGCTGCTGGCGGCGGCGCTGGCCCTGGCCCTGGCGGGGTGCGGCGCGAACGGGGATAAAGACAAAAACAAGGGCGGGGCCATGACCATCGCCCCCGCCCAGCTCAGCGGGGAGGAGCAGGCCCTGGCCGACCTGCTGGCGCTGGGCATGGAGTCCTACCACATCTTCGACTTCCAGGTGGAGGGGGCCAAATCCGTCCGGCTGCGGGCCTATGAGCTGTCGGACGGGGAATGGGAGTGCGTGAACCACAGCGTCCGGGAGGCCTCGGACGGCGCGGGCCGCATTGCCCTGACCTTCGGGAAGATGACCGAAGGGGTGCGCATGGCGTGCAAGGACAGCGCGGGGCTCCTGAGCAGCGAGTTCACCATGGAGGCGGCGGACGGCGCGGCCCCCTTGACCTTCGCCACCTCCACCCTCACCGGGGACGTCAAAATCGGACTGGACGAGGAGATCCCCCTGGCCGTCCAGATCGCCACCACCAAGAATGAGATCCGCTCCTACGATGTGGGTTATTTCGGCATGCCCCGGGAGTACGCCAAGCACGGGTATGAGCACGTGTACGCCATCACCGTGACCTTCAGCGCCAGCGCCCCCTCCGAGCCCTTGGCGGACGTCTCCGCCGCCCCCTCGTCGGAGCCCTCCCCCGCAAACTGAACGAAAACGCCCCCCGGCGCCGGCCGGGGGGCGTTGTTCATACCTTGAGCCAGCGTTTCAGCTCGTCCAGGTTGGGGGCGATATGTACGCAGGGGAAGCGGTCGAAGGCGTTGGCCTTCGTCGTCCCGTTGAGCACCGCGCAGAACGGGCACCCCCCCGCCTGGGCGGTGGCGGCGTCGATCACCGTGTCGCCGCAGAACAGCACCTGTTCCGAGCGCAGCCCCAGCTTTTCCAGGGCCAGCCGCACCCCCTGGGGATGGGGTTTGGTATGGGTTACCTCGTCGCCCCCCACCACCAGATCCAGCAGGTCCAGCCGCCCCTGGTGCTCGAAAATGCGCCGGATGGTGGAACCCGGCTTGGTGGAGACGATGGCGGTGCGCACCCCCGCGTTTTTCAGCGCCCCCAGCAGCTCCTCCGCGCCGGGGAAGAGGGTGGTCCCTTCGATCATCAGCCGCCGCCCCTCGCCGTCCGCCTTCACGCCCACGGTGTGCTGGAAGCTGCGGTAGAACGCCTCCTGCCGCTCCGGGTCATGGTCCCCGGTGAGCAGGGAGTAGCCGTCGGCCAGGGTGAGGCCCACAGTGTGGCGCACCTGCTCCACGGTGGGGGGGTCCAGGCCCAGCTCCAGGAAGCCCAGACGGTAGCCCTCGGCGATGGCGGAGGTGGAATCGCCCAGTGTGTAATCAAAGTCAAAAAATACCCCGCGATAACTCATGATGTACCTCAGCTGATTGAATTTTTTCCGTTCTGGAGTACCGCAAGCATCATATCACAAGCCGGGCCGGTTTTCAATTGTGAGAATATCTAACTTTCAGCCTGCTCCAGCAGGTTTGCCGCGCCATAGCGCAGACAGCGGTAAAGCCGCTGCCGCCCGCGCTTGAGGGTGCGGGACACGGTGGACTTGTTTACCCCGCACTGCTTGGCGATGGCCTCCATGCTCATGTTGCGCCCATAGTAGAGGATCATGTACTCCCGCTGCCTCTGGGTGACGTCCTGGCGCAGGGCATGGGTGAGGTTGCGCTTGAGGCGGTTGATCTGGTCCTTGTTGTCCTGGGCCATCAGCTCGGTGTATACCGCCAGGTCCACCATGCCGAAGGTGTTGTCGTAAGAAACGGTGCGCATGGTCAAGCCCTCCTTTTGTGCTGCGCTGCCGGGGCTGTCCCGGCCTGCCGGGGCGTGTGCTTCTCGTAATAGTGCTCCAGGTGGCGGGCCACCGCCCGCACGTCCCGGTACATGGAGCGCAGGGGCCTGGCCCGTCCCTCCAGCTGAAGGCGGCGCGCCTCGCTGTCCGTCTCCCGTCCGGCGTGCTCCAGCTCCACGATCCGGCGGCGCAGGTCCGCCGCCGTACGTGCGTATTCCAGGGATAGTTCGTATAACGTCATAGGTTCTCTCTTGTACTCCTTTGCCTTAAAAACAGTGTTGCGGCTGCTGCCGCGGCTCCCGGCCCACCCGGCGCAGCTGCCCGGCGAAATACCGCCGGGCATACCGCCCCAGGCAGTCCTCGCATACCGCCCGGCTGTCCAGCTCGAAATAGAGGTCGCCGGGGTAAAGCTCCCCCGCGCACAGGGAGCACCGCAGCCCCCCCGGGGGCGGAAGGTTCCAATATGCCGTGTGGGGCCATCTCCTCATCTTTTTGAATTCTTTTGGAAAAATAGTTGACAAGCCCGTCTGCTGCTGTTATAATAAGCTCCGCTGTGAATGCGGAAGGCTTCTGTGCTGGTGTAGCTCAGCCGGTAGAGCAGCTGATTTGTAATCAGCAGGTCGGGGGTTCGAATCCGTCCACCAGCTCCACCTTCTTCCGCCCAACCGAATACGGAGGAGTACCCAAGTGGCCAAAGGGGACAGACTGTAAATCTGCTGGCTTTGCCTTCGATGGTTCGAATCCATCCTCCTCCACCAGAAAATGAGTGACCTCCGCAGGAGGTTGCTCATTTTCTATTTTAAAGATGGATTCGAAAGGGCCGTCCAAGCGGATGTGCCGGTGGCACGTCCGCCGGCCCGTGGCTTTTCCGCAGAAAAGCGAATCCATCCTCCTCCACCATGTCGGAGCAAAGTCCGCTCCGCTCAAGTCTCCCACCCTTTGGGTGGGAGACTTTTGCTATGCTTCCTTGCTCCTCCTTTCCCCACAAAGCCTGGGGGGCGGCTTTGCGGGGGCCCCGGTTTGGCAAGCTGCATATCGCTTGCGGCGACTTTTTAAAGCCGCCGCTCGCTCATTACGCTGCGGCTCCTTTCCCCACGCGACCCGCTTCGCTGGGCTCGCGCGGGGGCCCAATGGAGCAAAGATCGCTCCTCCCTTTCCCACAAAGCCTGGGGCGGCGTGGGCGCGCCCCTTCTGGGAAGCGCGTGGGCGGGGCGTTTGCGCGGGGCGATAAGATCATAATATCGAACCTCCCTTCTATAATTAGAACTGCTGTTCTAGTTCGTCTCCTAAGATACCATGTCCTCCGCCCCAAGTCAAGGGTTGCGGCGGATATTTTTTTCGCGTTTTTTTGCAAATGTGCCGGAAAAACGGACAGGCCGTCCCCCGCCGTTGCACATCCGCCGGGCGGAGGGGCGGGTTTACAAAGGTTTTACACTTTTCCCGTTGACGGGCCGCTCCGCCGGGAGTATGATGGGAAAAATGTCTTTGGGGGGAAGGCCGCTATGAAGAAGAAAACCACCTTTGGCCTGCTGGGCCTGGCCGCGGCGGGCGCCGGGGCGGCGGGGGGCCTGGCGGCGCTGGGCAATTACCTGTATGGGCAGATGATGGTGCCCCGGGTCCGGGAGGCCTGGGCGGAGGAGCCCAACCCGGTGCAGGCTGAGGGCCGGCTGTGGGCGAGGAATATGGAGGGCTTCCGTGAGGCCGGGATACAGGCGGCGGACGGACTGCTGCTGTGGGGGGCGGTGGCGCCGGGGGCGCCGGACTGCCACCGCTGGGCCATCTGCGTCCACGGCTACCATGACACCTATGAGTCCATGGGGGCCATCGCCAGGCATTACAACGCCCAGGGCTGGCATGTGCTTCTGCCCGACCAGCGGGGCCACGGCAGGAGCGAGGGGGACTACGTGGGCTGGGGGTACGATGAGCGGCTGGATCTGGTGGGGTGGTGCCACTATGTCATCCGCCGGGACCCCGAGGCGGAGATCCTCCTCCACGGCGTGTCCATGGGGGCGGCCACGGTGCTTATGGCCACCGGCGGGGCGCTGCCCCGGCAGGTGAAGGCCGCCGTGTCCGACTGCGCCTACACCTCCATCGAGGCGGAGGCCCGCCATGTGCTGGCCCGCTACCACGACGTGCTGCCCACCAAGGTGCCCCTTCCGGCAGGGCTGCTGTTTTCCGTGCTGCGCAAGACCGCCCTGCGCCGGGCGGGGTTTGACCTGCGGGACGCGGCCCCCATCCGGGCGGTGGCCCGTTCCAGCACCCCCACCCTGTTCGTCCATGGGGTGGAGGACGACTTTGTGCCCGCCTCCATGATGGGAAAGCTCTACCAGGCGGCCCGGTGCCCCAAGGCGTTTTTGTGGGTGCCCGGCGCGGGCCACGCCCAGGCGGTGGGCACCGACCCGGAGCTGTACTGGACGGCGGCGTCCACCTTCCTCCGGGATTATTTTCCAGATCAGGAGGACCAATAAAACAGAGGATTCCCGGCCTGAACCCGTCAGGCCGGGAATATTTTACGGAACTTAGAAAAATATGGCATTCCAGCGTTTTTTAGTTGACAGGAGAGGAGAAAACGAATATAGTAGAAAAACCGGGCAAGATTTCCGGATGGTTTTGACAAGCCATTTTAGTGCTGTGGGGAATGAGTGTGAGAAATCATACGCGCTTTGACAGGGAATTTGACCGCCGGTACGCCTATGAGGGCTGCGATCTGGGGGCCGTGTGCACCCCGGACCGGACGGTATTCAAGCTCTGGAGCCCGGAGGCCTCCGGGGTGGAGCTGTTTTTATACCGGCACGACACCGCCGGGCCCTGGTTTGACCACCGGCTGCTGGGGCTGGGGGACCGGGGGGTGTGGAGCTGCGCGGTGGAGGGGGATCTCCACGGCGTCTACTATGACTTTGAGGTGACGGTGGAGGGGAATACCGCCCTCACCGCCGACCCTTACGCCGCCGCCTGCGGCCGCAACGGGAAGCGGAGCATGGCGGTGGATCTGGCCCGCACCGACCCGGAGGGCTTCAGCCGGGACGCGGCGCCCCCCCTCCCGCCGGAGAACATTATCTATGAGCTCCACGTGAAGGACTTCTCCCACCACCCGGACAGCGGGGTGCCGGAGGAGTACCGGGGCAGGTTCAAGGCCTTCGCCTGGAGGGACGGGAAGGGCCGCCTCCCCCTGTGCATGGAGCATTTGAAGGGGCTGGGGGTCACCCATGTCCAGCTTCTGCCCATTTACGATTTTGGCTCGGTGGATGAGGAGGGGGACGGCAGCCAGTTCAACTGGGGCTACGACCCCATGAACTACAACGTGCCGGAGGGCAGCTATTCCACCGATCCGGCCGACGGGGCGGTGCGCATCCGGGAGTGCAAGGAGATGGTGCAGGCCCTCCATGAAAACGGGCTGCGGGTGGTGATGGACGTGGTGTACAACCACACCTATGCCGCCGACTCCTGGCTGGAGCGGTCCGCGCCCGGGTATTACTACCGCCGATGGCCGGACGGGACGCTGTCCAACGGCTCCGGCTGCGGCAACGACATCGCGGCGGGGCGGGCCATGGCGGACAACTATATTGTCCACTCGGTGCTGTACTGGGCGAAGGAATACCATATCGACGGCTTCCGCTTCGACCTGATGGGCCTTTTGACCGTGGAGCTGATGAACCGCATCCAGAGGGCGCTGGACGCCGCCTTCGGCAAGGGGGAAAAGCTGGTATACGGCGAGCCCTGGCGGGCGGCGGATTCCCCTATGGAGCCGGGAAGCGTTTCCCCCATGAAGGACAGCGCCTCCCTGCTGGATCCCCGCATCGGCATGTTCTGCGATACCACCCGGGACGCCATCAAGGGCGACTGCTTCCACTGTGAGCAGCCCGGCTTTGTCAACGGCGGAGTGGGGCTGGGGGAGACCATCCTGTGCGCCGCCGCCGGCTGGACGGGGGGCGTGGGCGACTTCAAGCCCCGGGCCTGCTCCCAGGTGGTCAACTATGTGTCCGCCCACGATAACTATACCCTTTGGGATAAGCTGGCGCTGTGTTCCCCCGGTCCGGGCGGGGCGGTGTGCTACCAGGAGCCCCGGGACGACCTGCTGGCCCAGAACAGGCTGGCCGCCTTTGTGTGCTTCACCTGCCAGGGGAACCTGTTCCTCCAGGCGGGGGAGGAGTTTGGCCGCACCAAGCTGGGGGACCACAACAGCTACAAATCCTCCCCCGAGGTCAACCGGCTGGACTGGCACCGGGCCTGGAGCTTCGGCGGCCTGACCGACTACTACCGCCAGCTCATCCGGCTGCGCAAGTCCCTGCCGGGGCTGTGCGACAAGGGCCCCGGGGCGGGCGGGCGCATTGTGGAGCCCAACGTGTACCGGGAAGGGGTTGTGTCCTTCCAGGTGGAGGGGGGCGGCCCCTGTGGGGAGCTGCTGTTTGTGGCCTACAACGCCACCGGCCACGACTACGCCATCCAGCTGCCCTCCGGGCGGTGGACAATCCGGGCGGACGGCGTGAACGCCGACCAGCACCGGCCCCTCATCTCCCACGGAAACTGGGTGACGGTGCCCCCCTGCAGCGGGACGCTGCTGATGAAACAGGGATGAGGAAAGGCCGCCCCTTTGCAGAGGGGCGGCCCTTTTTACTTGAGAAGCTGTATTCACCGCCGGATGGCGTATACCCCCGTGGCGGTGGCTAATACCTCGTCCGGGCGGCCCGCCGGGAACACCTCGGCGGACAGCTGGCCGGTGGTGCGGCCGATGCGCACCGTGCGGGTGCGCACCCGGAGCTCCGCGTCCAGGGGGACGGGGCGGGCGTAGTTGACGGTCATGGTGACGGTGGGGGTGGCGGCCCGGCCGCACTGAGCGGAGCAGGTGACCCCCATGCAGGTGTCCAGCAGGGCGGCGGTGATCCCGCCGTGGACGATGCCCAGGGGGTTGGACATGGACGGGTCGGTGCGGCAGGCGAAGAGCAGCGAGCCGTCCGGGCCGTCCTCGTCCACCAGCGTCAGGTCCCGGCCAAAGCGGGGCCACGCCTGGGCGGGGGACTGGAGGCGCAGGGCGATAGACTGCCGGGCGCATTGGCGCAGGTCCCGGTTTGGCATCAACTCACACATAGCGCGCCGCGCCCCCTTCCTTTTTCCCGTCCCGAAGCCGCCGCACCAGCTCTTCGCTGGGGGTAACGTACACCGTGCGGCAGGTGCTGTAAATGACATACCCCGGCTTGGCCCCGGCGGGTTTTTTCACCGCCTTGACAGGGGTGTAGTCCACCGGCACCTGGCCAGAATCCCGGCCCTGGGAGAACCAGGCCGCCAGCATGGCCGCCTCGGTGAGGGACGCCTCGTCCGGCTCTACGCCGCCGGTTTTCAAAATCACATGGGAGCCGTGGAGCTTTTGGGCGTGGAGCCACAGATCCCGCTTGTCCGCGTCCTTGAGGGTGAGCCGGTCGTTCTGGCTGTTGTTCTTGCCCACCAAAATGGCCAGCCCCACGCTGGAGCGGAACTCCATGGGTTTGGCGTGGACGATTTTCACCTTGCCCTTGGCGGTCATTTTCTTTTTGTGCTGCTTGAGGTAGCCGTTGTCCATCAGCTCCTGGCGGATTTCCTGGAGGTCCCGGTCCCCCTCGGACAGGGAAATCATTTGCAGTACGCTGTCCAGATAGGACAGCTCCGCCCGGTTTTTCTCCAGCTGGAGGGTGAGCATTTCCTCCGCCTTCTGGGCCTTTTTGTAGTCCTTGTAGTATCTGGCGGCATTTTGCTGGGGGGTGAGCAAGGGGTCCAGGGGGATGTCCGCGTCCCCCCCCAGGGGATCGTAGTAGTTCTGCGCCCGCAGCGCCGCCTGCCCCTTGGACATGGCGTGGAGGTTGGTGGTGATGATGTCGCCGTACTGGCGCAGCTTTTCCCGGTCCGCGGTTTTGGCCAGGTCGCCCTCCTGGTTGGCGATCTTTTTGGCCGTGCGGTTGCGGGCCTGGGTGACGGAGCGGATGAAGTCCTGGCCCCGCTGCTTCACCCGCTCCTGGGCCTCCTTCTGCTCGTAGAAATCGTCCAGCAGCTGGGAGAAGGTGGGATAGCGGCGCAGCTCCACCGAGGGGCCGTATTGCAGCACCGGCATGAAGGTGAAGTCAAAGGGCTTGCCGTCCCGGACAAGGACAATGGGGGTGAAGTCCCCCGCCCGCACCCGGTCCATCAGCAGCTCCAGGCGGTTTGCCAGCCCCTCCCGGGTGCCCTCCCCCTGAAAGGCCAGCTCCCGGGCGGCCAGGGGGGACAGGCCGTTGAAGGTGTCCAGCAGCCATCTGCCCTGGCCGTCCCCCTCCGGAGCGTTTTGCAGCACGAAGGCGCGCAGTTCATCGGGGGGCATGGCAGAGGGGTCCAGCCGCCCGGTGGGCTCGGGGGGGGCGTAGAACAGCCCCGGCATCACGGGCCGCCGGGCGGACAGATCCCCGTCCGCCCGGCGCATGCAGTCGGTGATCCGCCCCGCGCCGTCCAGCATGATGAGGTTGGACTTGCGCCCGATGCACTCCAGCACCAGCCGCCGCTCCACCCGGTCGCCCAGCTCGTCCAGCGTCTCAAAGCGGAAGTCCAGCAGCCGCTCCATGGAGGGCTGGGTGAGCTCCAGCAGCCGCGCCCCGGTGAAATACTTGCGCAGCAGCATACAGAACATGGGGGGCGTCTCCGGGTTTTCCCGGGGGACGCGGGTGAGCTGGGCCCTGGGGTGGGCGGGGCTGGCGGACAGCAGCAGCCGCACGTTGTCCCGCCCGGCCCGCATGTGGAGCACCGCCTCGTCCCGGGCGGGCTGGTAGAGCTTGTCCACCTTGCCGCCGGTGAGCTTTTCCCGCAGTTCTCCGGCCAGGGCGGTCATAAAGATAGCGTCAAAAGGCATAATTATGGTTCCTCCCAAACAAATATGGGGCCCCCGCAAAGCCGTCCTCTGGCTTTGTGGGGAGAGGAGGCGCAAGGGAGCGGCGTGAGGAGCGGCCGCAAGGGTGCTGTGAGCAGAGCGGACTTTGCGCCGGCGAGTCAAAAGGCATGGGCGGCCTCCTCCATCATGGCTTCAAACAATTCGTTCAGGCGCTCCGTTTTCCCTTGCAGGTACAGCCAGCCGAACAGGGACTCCAGCGCCGTGGCGGCGTGGTACTCGCCTACGCTGGACCCTCGGGGGACGGCGGCGGTGTGGCTGTTGCGCCCCCGGCGGTAGACGGCTTGCTCTTCCCCGCTCAAAAGGGGCAGGATGGCGTGTACCAATTTGGCCTGGGCGGGGGCGGACACGTACTTGACCGCCGCCTTGTGAAGCCCGGTGTTGGTGGCCTTGCCGTGGAGGCACAGCCAGGAGCGCACCATCAGCTCGTACACCCCGTCGCCCAGGTGGGCCAGCCCCAGGGTGCTGAGGCGCTCCACGGTGTCCTGCGGCGCGGACAGGTGAAAGTAATCCATGGGAATTTCTCCAATCTAGGTGCTGTTTGAAAATTGGTGATGTGCCCAGCGGCGAGGGATTTTTTCGCCAGGCAAGGCGGCTTGGCGCAGAAATACTTTGTGTATTTCAAGTCAAATCAACGCCGTATGGCAGGAAAAGACACGCCGCTTGGGCATGTTGGCGATTTTTAACAAGCCCTGGCTCAATGTCCGATCAATTATATCACAACGCTCAAAAAACGCAAGGGGAAAGGGCGGCCGTCACAGACAGCCGCCCTTTCTCACCCCGTCACTCCTCCTGCCAGACCATCTGGATGTGGGGAATACCGTCCTCTAAAAACTCCTCCGAGGACTGGACGAACCCCGCCTTCTCATACAACGCTCTGGCGTAGGTCTGGGCCTCAATGGTGATCTTCCTGGCCCCAAATATCTCCCTGGCGGCGCGGATCCCCTCCGCCACAATCCGGCTGCCCAGCCCCTGCCGCCGCTTCACGGCGATGACCCGGCCGATGGACACCGTATCAAACGTCGCCCCCGGCGGCAGCAGGCGCAGATAGGCCTGAATGCCATCCCCGTCCCGCAACCAGATATGGTACGCAGCCCTGTCCGCGTCATCCACCTCCGGGTAGGCGCACTGCTGCTCCACGATGAACAC
>OFGO01000510.1_pt1 | contig 35284 bp, 39 predicted proteins | sample 1521761 | NCBI WGS metagenome assembly OFGO01 (sample SAMEA3504128, study PRJEB24116) | mouse gut metagenome | biome: mouse gut; feature: mouse-associated habitat; material: faeces | place: Denmark | collected 2011
AACTTCCTGCCACCGTAGAAACAGCCTGCCGGACAGCGGCAAGGAAAGTACCGGAGTTAGATGGTTTCCACTTCCACACATTACGGCACACCTACACAACGAACCTGTTATCAAACGGGGCACAGCCAAAAGATGTGCAGGAACTTTTAGGACATTCGGACGTAAGCACTACCATGAATGTCTACGCACATGCTACAAGGGAGGCAAAGAGGGAATCTGCAAAACTCTTGGATAAGGTTGTGAGAATGAATTAAAACTGGTTAAGAAAAACTTTCCCTTGTAACCTGCCCATAAGGGCAAAAACAAGGGAAAAGGATACATATTTTAAGGTTAGGCATACTGCAAAGCCTTGAAAATTAAGGAAAGTTAAGACAGTTAGTAGATAAACCAGAATTTATCGGTCTGCGGGAGCAGCCAAACCATGTGGCGGAACTATGTCCCCTGAAGGAGCAGTCCCTTTCTCTGATCCGCCGACTGTTAAAGGAGATCTCAGACCTGCACCCTCACAGCCGGTATCTGCATCTTGGAGGAGATGAGGTGCGGAATATCGGTACCTGCGCCCGGTGCAGATCCTCCGGCAAAAGCGGAAGCGCTTTGTTTATCAGCTTCATGAATCAGGTTGCCGCATATGCCGTTGCGTTGGGGAAACAACCCATTATCTGGCATGATATGTTAAAGGAGGCCACGGAAGAGGAACTTGCTTTATTAGACAAAAGAATTATTGTCGCCGTATGGCTTTACAGCGGAAGAAATCTGAAAAAGCGGGCGGTTTCTCTTGTGGAGAAATTCCGCCGCGCCGGCCTGGCGGTGCTGGGGGCCCCGTCTGTGCGCTGTTGGGACGACAGCGCCGCTCAAAATCATCCCGTGGCGCCAAGACGCCTTTTCAATCTGGCAAACTGGAAAGAGGTAAATAAAGAGTACCGGCTGGGCGGGTTGATTTTCACCAACTGGTCCGCTTCCTTTGCCCTGGGAAATCCTTACGGCCTTCTGGAAACCACCCGCTATCTGACCTTTTACGGCTGTGAACAGGCCTGGAATCCCAACGCCGCGCAGAATAGCTATCCCCGGCGTTTTTTCGCTCTTTACCACGGCATTGGGGATGCGGATTTCCTCACGGAGCATTTCACATTGGAGGACTATTATCTGATTCCCCATTTGTATCTGCCCCTGTGCCGCAAAAATGATATAACCGCCCGGCTCCTGGATATCATGCAGCAATATGATGAAGTTCTTGTAACCGGGCTGCCTGTGCAGGATATGCTCTTTCGGGCGGATATGTGCCCGGAAAATGAGGAAATCATTACATTTTTAAAAGAAAACTATCACCAAAACTATGACGCGCTGGATCGCATAAAACCAGCAATGGAAGAAATATTGGCGGAATTGCTTCCCCCAGCTTTCATTCCCCTTTACCTTCATTCCAGATTCTATCTGCCGGAACTATACCGCAGGGAGGCCGGAAGGCTTCTTGGCCTATAATCGGAATGCTGTCCTGTGCATGGCAGACCGGTTCTGCCAAAATACTGCTGCTGTAAAAGAACAAAGGCGAATCTGCATTTCGTGCACAGATTCGCCTTTCATACTGCTTCTTCTGATTTCCGATCTCTTAATTGTTGGATTGACTGCAAGGAAGGAAAAATATACTTACCATCCCAGTTCCAATAGCCAGCTATTTAGTAGCCTCTCCCGATCCTTCTCTTCTATCTCTAAGTCTTTAGGACTTATATACTCGCCCTTAATGTTACCATCTACAATATACAACACTCTGGAACACCTTGCGGCTACCTTTGCATCATGGGTTACCATCATAATCGTTGTCCCTTCTTCGTTTAACTTTACCAATTCCTCCATTACCTCATTTGACGCAGTTCTGTTCAAAGCTCCCGTCGGTTCATCCGCAAATAAAACCCTGGGCATATTAATCATACTCCTGCAGATACAGGCTCTCTGAAGCTGCCCTCCCGAAACTTCATTGATATCGTTATCGGCAATGTCAATAATACCCAGCTTACGCATCAGGTCTTGTCCACGTCGGGCCGTTTCCTTACGTGTTTCGGTATTCTTATCAGATTGTACTGCAGGAAGAATAATATTGTCGAGCACGGTCAGATTTTTAAGCATATACATCTGCTGAAAGATAAAGCCCATTTCATCAAGACGCAAGTCTGCAAGCTCCTTTTCACCCATTTTTGCAATGTTCTTTCCACAGAATTTTGCTTCGCCTGCGCTAATGGAATCCATGCCCGAAACGGCATACAGGAGAGTTGATTTACCCGAGCCAGACGGACCCATAATGGCTACCATTTCGCCTTCAGAAACAGTAAAGTTTACATTTTTCAAAACATTGTTCTGGCGTTTGTTTACGATATATGTTTTGCAGAGGTCTTTTACTTCTAAGATATTCATAATAGTTTCCTTTCTTATTCCATTTTTACTCAATGTTATTCAATGTTAGCAGTGTCGGAGGGCTTGATTTTTCTTGTGTAAATTGAGGTCAGGAATGCACTTACGGCTGTTGTAACAAGAATCACAACAGGGAATACCAGATACATTTCAACAGGATCGATAACGTAGGAGGGTGCAAGCTCCATACCCATCATTTCAAAGATCGGGTCCATGCAGAGGTGCGTAAGAGGCATTGCGAAAATTTCACCGATCATCACTACAATGATTCCCACGAATAAAAACCTTAAAGTGTGATATGCATAGATTTTTCCGTTTCGTATGCCTACGGCTTTCATAAGTGCGATTTCACCTTGCTCCTTTGCGATAAAAGAACGCTCCATAAGTACGGTTATGAGTGCGGCTAATAGGATTGACAGAACAACTACAAAGGATTTTACTGCGTCAAGAGTTTCCGTAATACCGAGCATATCTGCTACTGCTTCGGCACAGGTTCTTATATTTTCATATTCGGGAAAAATCCTCCGAATCTCCTCCATTCTTCGTTCTATTTCCTTGCTGTCAGGATGATCCGTAAAAGCAATCTGCGTATAGGGGCTGCCTGCTGCCTGAACGTAATTTATATACGCATCACTGTGAAGTCTGATCCCGCTGCCCTGCATATTCATAGACTGAAAAAACGCCGAAATAATATATTCCTTATCTCCGTCAATGTTTTTCACCGTAACGGTATCACCGATATTTGCGTCCAGATTTTCCGCAGCAATTCGTGTTATTGCAATTTCATCGGTATTCTGCGGCGATATTCCTGCTGTGTATTCGTACATATCCATTGTTGATCCTGTGCCCTGATAAATAGCAATATTGCTCTCGTTTTCTCCGAAAGATACAGGCATCATAAACATCATTTCCTGATAGCATTTTGCAGGAATGCCACTTTCTGCAAGAGTTTGTTCCATTTCCTCAAGGTGCTTTTCAAGCCTTTCGCGTCCGTCTTCCTGCATACATTCCATAATTATTTTATTATCCAAACAGATATCGCAACCTGCCCATCCAAATGCTGTCGCAAGACTGTTGCTGTTCATAGTAGAAACAGTTGCCGAAAGCACCAGCAAAAGGGCAAGACAGAGGAAGAATGTGAGTGTGATAATACTATATCGTCTGGGACTGCTTACAATATCATTCAGTGCAAGGAAAGGCGCCATCGGAAACTTGGATTTACTTAAACTCATAAGACTCTTTTTACGAAAGCGTTCACCTGTTTGACCGTTTCTGATTGCGTCAATGGGCGTCAATTTCTTAACCTTGCCTGTACAGCCATAACAGAACAATAAAATGACTGCGATAACAAGAACGGCACAAAGAATGTTTACCAAAATCGGGCTCTGATTTCCGACAATAATTGCCTGCGAGGAAATGCTCATAAGCATTTTACCGAAAAGGAAGCTAAATGCAAGACCGATGGCCGCACCGATCACAGAAAGTCCCATATATTTCACAAGGTATAAACCCCGGATTTTAAAATTGCCGATACCAATAGCCTTCATTACACCAATTTCACGGAATTCCTCGGAAAGTGTAAAAGAAATGGTAAAACGCAAAACCACAAATGCTATTATAATAAGCAGAATGCTTACCACAAGCAGAATACCTACCACTATCATATCAAAAATATAGAAGAATTTCACCAAGGCTTTATCCATTGTGAGGAGGCTGTTATCTACAAGCGGTTTTATTTGCGGCAGAGCCGTTTCCATATTGGAAGAATATAGGTAGACAAGCGTACCACCGTAATATTCCTCCGCATTTTCTGCAGAAAGGAAACACGCGAAATCTTCCTCGCTTATGATATAACGGGTGATCGTGGACTGACCTGAGCCGAAAAGTGCGTCCTTTATTTTATCTGCAAGAACAAATTCACGGCTCACACCATTTACCTCTATGGTAAGCTTATCGCCCACATCAATACCAAAAGCGTCCGCCTTACTTTCCGCCATATATAATTCGCCCTGCCCTACCGTTTCAAGGATATTGCCATCAGGAAGAAAATAATTCATATAAATATCGCTCTGAACCAGATGTGTACCTTGCTCGAGAACGATATCCCCGTCCTCATAGATAAAATTTTCAGTCGATAAATACAATATATCTTCCGTTTCATAATGATCTACCGCACATGCCGATCTTACCGTTTCGTCAATGTCAACGGCAAGATTTTTATTCATAGCAACCACAAAATAATCAGGCACATTCGCCATTTCAAAATAACGGTCCAGTGCTGTGGTAACATTTATAACGTTGTTTACACTTGACGCTACAAACATTGTGGCAAGAATAATAAATAATAGAAGAATAAGATTCATTGCCCTTTTTCGTTTTAAATCTTTTTTTAGTATGTTTAGATACATCCTGTTACTCCTTTCTCTTGTTTCTGAATTGATTCTACAAGAGAAATTATTAAATAATCCTTAAATGCAAAACTTCAGAGTCATGAATATAACTCTGAAGTCTTCATACCCATTATGTTTTTCTAACTACTATCGTCACCCTAAAAACATCTTCATTTATTTGCGCAAAGATTTCCCCACCCATTTTACGCATCAATGTTTTGCAAATATAAAGCCCCAGACCGTTCCCTTTCATACCGGTACTATTGCTTCCACGATAAAAGGAATCAAAAAGATTTGGAAGTTCCTCTTTTTTCAGATTGCACCCCGAGTTCTCGATCTGTATTAATTTGCAGTCCTCTTCCTCCCCAAACGAAATACAGATACTCTTACCGTCACCATATTTTATGGCATTTTCCATAACATTTTGCAGAACCTCAACCATACGGTTCTTATCCCCTTTGACAAGGCATTCCGATATTTCATCCACTTGAAATTCGGTGTGAATGACAGACAACTTATCTTTGTAATAACTTACCATGACTTTCATAACCTCTGAGAGGTAATACTCTTCCATACGCACTTCCAAATTCAGAAAATCTTCTCTGGATGCAGTTACGATTTCATTCACATACCCCTTTATTTCTTTCACATTCCTTACAATGCCCTGCAAAGCTTCATCTTTTCTCTCCTGTGTGTCATACAAATCCTCCGACAACGCTTTCGAATACAATTCAATGGAAGAAAGCGGCGTTTTAATATCATGAGACAAAGAAAGAATCAATGTCTTCCGCTCTTTTTGAAATGCAAGCTCTTTCTCCTTGTTATCCTCCAACTTTTCGCGAAGCATGTCCATTCCCCACAGGAAACGCCCAAACAGCTTACTTTTTTCTTCTTTTACAGGCATGGACAAATTCCCTTTCGCCAACTCATAAGATAAATTACTCATATCCCAAAAAGGCTTTAAAACCTTATGATACACATACACGAGCACAATATTTGTCACAATCATCATCCCAAACAACGAGATGTTGATGTACAAGGGTAATCGTTGACTTCTTTCCTCTGCATATTCTATCCGATACAGTTTACCAGCTATTTCTTCCACCAGATAATCGTTATCACAGGCTTCTCCGGCAACAAACTCTCTGATTCCTGCAATCGTCTCATACTGATTGAAGCTCATTGCTTCTATTTCGGAAGCCTCCGGTTTTTGTTCTTCTATTTCCTTAATCACACGCCTCGCTTCTACTAAATATAATTTCCCTTCACTTCCATTGTTTTGTCGAAAATATAATATATTCGTTGACAGTATAAGCAATATCTCAACAATGACAATCAAAAGTATAAAAAATTTAAATTTACTCAAACCGATACCCTACTCCCCACTCTGTAATAATATGCCTGGGCTTTTTGGGTTCTTCTTCTATTTTTTCCCTAAGCCACTTAATATGTACCGTCAGTGTCTGAATCTCCGAATCGCTGTCACTTCCCCAAACGGTATTGAACAAATATTCCTTCTTCATAGTTACACTCTTATTCTCGATGAGCAGCTTTAACAGTTCAAACTCCTTTTCGGTAACTTCTTTTTTCTGCCCATCTACATAGACCGACTGCTGCACAGTATTCAAACGGATATTCCCTTCTACAATCTCTGCCTGACCATATTTTCTTTTAAAGATGCCTTTTATTTTGGCAATTAAAATCTCTATATCATAAGGTTTCTCAATGTAATCATCTGCACCAAGATTTAAGCCTTTTAATTTATCATTCTTTTCCACCCTGGCACTGGCTATTAAAATATGGGTATTGGAAGTCTCCCTAATCTTGGAGCAAACCGCAAATCCATCCATTCCGGGAAGCATAATATCCAGCACAATCACTTTGGCTCCATATTTTTCATACAATTCCAACGCTTTTTCACCGGTTTGGGCTACACTAACCGTGTAATTCTCCTTACGCAAAAAATCACACAGCAAAATACCTATTTCTTTGTTATCTTCTACAATTAATATATCCAGCATGTTTCTTTTCTTTCCTTACTGTTCTTACATTTCAAGTGAAAATTCAATTTTCCGCTCTCCATTATACCATGTAATAAGCCTGCATTCCACTCATATCAGAACTACATCATGAGACTAATTACCCGGAAACTGTCAACTTTCCATGATCCATCTCGTACACTTCATCACACAGCACTTCTATATCCTCTTTGTTATGGCTTGCCAAAATAATAGATTTCCCTTCATCCTTTAAATTTAGAAGGATTTCTCTAACATCTTCCACGCCCTGATTGTCCAAACCGTTCATTGGCTCATCCAAAATCAGAATATCCGGATTTTCCATAATAGCCTGTGCAATCCCAAGTCTTTGACGCATCCCCAAAGAATATTTTCCGACTTTCTTTTTGCTGCCCGGATCAAGTCCAACCCGTTCCATGCTCTCTTTTATTTCTTTTTTCCCAATAATATTTTTAATACTAGCGAGATACTCGAGATTTTTATATCCACTGTAAGAACTAAGAAAACCGGGAGTTTCAATGATAATTCCTATATTATCAGCAAAATCTGTATCCTTGCCGATTTCTTTACCGCCTACAAAGACTCTGCCGCTGGTAGGTTTCAAAAAACCTATTATTGTCTTAAATAAAACAGTTTTTCCAGAACCGTTTCTTCCGACGATCCCATAAATTTTTCCTCTTTCAAATTCTATGGAAACATTGCTAAGAGCAAGATCCGAACCGAATTTTTTTATTACTTTATCAACTTTTATAATGCTTTCCATACTCTTAAACTCCTTCCATTTCTTTGCCTTTCAGAAAACAGCCGCCAATCCAATAGCAAGCAACAACGATTGTGATTTGTACAATTATTACACTTATAATAGAGAATCCATACATATCTTCATATAAATTGCTTTGTACATACATTCCCCATACTCCAAACATAAATCTTGCACTCTTTCTAAAATGGAAACCACTCAGAAAAGTTAAGCCTTCTAATAACAATAGACCTGCCGGTATCATTTTTTTAATCCTTAAAGTTTCCATAAAAAGAAATATTGCCGATAAAGTCATGGCATGAACTGTCCATAAAACAAAAATCACTGATATTTCCTTTAGATTTCCTGTAAACATATGTAATGCAAACAAATCAATCATCTTGAATATCGTCAATAAACTTACCGCTGCAAATACACCATTTAACAAGTTTCTCAAAAAAAAATGTTTCCACCACTTCTGTATCCACCCACATCGGACAATAACAAAACGTCTATTCTGCTTATCCATGCCAAGTTGGAAACCAAGTACCAATAGATAAATTCCTATCGGAAACAGCCAGCATCCCAAAGGAATTAACGGCAGAGTATCCATTTCATCCATGGCAACACCTGCAAATAACTGAAAAAACAAAGACATTCCCGCCTATTCCTCCTCCATTGCATCCTTAAAATCTACCCGTCCAATTAACCACGAAGAAATCAACGCCAAAATCAATATGATAGCGCAAAACAAAACTACAACTTTCCATTGTCCACCATTTCCATCTATGGCATATCCGGGAATTGCTTTTGCCATGAGAGATAAATATGCAGCTCCCTCTTGTTGTAATAAGTATCCTGCAATTTGTATACCGAATACGATCAATGTTCCATAAATTTCTTTTAACAAAAGATTGCAAACATAAAGCAAAAATCCGATCAATACCAAATACAGGAATAGAAAGACAAAAGTAATCATAAATGCCTGCGGTACAGTCATTGTTTGCATGATATTCACCCACGGAAATGAAATATTATATTTTACTCCTAAATGATTATTAGTATCCATCGCCAAATTATAAATCGGACTGCTCCACATATTTCCCCAAAATCCAAGCAATGTACTGACAGCTACCGATACAGCAACTATGCCGGCAACATATAGAAATGCCTGAATCATAATATATTGCAGCATGGCTGCATCCCATTGTTTCCGACTGCTCCTGCATAATAACAGATATGTATTCTTTTTAATAAAAGGAGCATCTGATATAATCAATAACCAACCAACGACAAGAAACAAAATACTTTTATGATGATGTTCCACTACGACGAATGCTTCCAATACATTAACCGGTTCCCCAATATCCAATGCATACTGCAAAAACAAATTCAACCAGTATCCAAACAATGCTATTCCCAAAATAAAACCCATAATTACCCGCTTATTATGCTGCTCTTCCAGAAAAGTAGTTTTCGTCATGTAAAAGACCTGCTTTATCCTAGCCATTCCGATACCTCCTTTTCAATCCCCACATGACTACAAATGATACCAGCAAAATGTAAATACATTCCATAAACCCAGACAATGGATAATTGTTCAAATCATCCCCTCGCATAAGATAAATCGGATTCAGTACCGAAATTTTCCCTAACGCCAGCCACATAGCCTCATACAATACAAATGGAGCAATTAACGCCACATATTTATTGGGAAGCCATACTGCAAATGCAAGGCCTGCCAATGCCCATATACATCCAAATAGAAAACCCAATATCACCTTCCAAAGAAAGATATACCACTCTCCATAGTTTTCTATATAAAAAATCAATGCCGTTCCCGCCATAAGTCCCTCATCACTTCCCGTTGGTATTCCGGGAATACCGAAGCAGTAAGCAATACTCAAAACAATGATAAATGGAATAGCCAGCATGGTACCGCCAGAAAGAGCGACTGTAGCAATACGGGTAAGAGCAAATTTTCTGGGTAACATTCTGGAATAAATCAGTTTTATATATCCACTGCCATACTCTTCACAAAAGGCAGAGGCATAAGCAAGCCCCGGAAATATAGCCGCAAACGGTGTAAATCCTGATGCTGCAAATATTTCCATCATAATAAAATAACTGCTTCTGCTCCTGTTAAGCGGCGCATGGAATGCTGCCGAAACTAAAATCCATGTAACTATTAAAAGACCCGCAAAAAACCCTCTGTTTAAAAAACTTCTTTTCAAATCATGTAAAAAGAACCCTTGCATATTACTCGCTCCTAACTATTTCTCCCGATACTGCATTCACACAAATACTCCAACTAGATCCATTTGCCACGAATGCTTCAGCTAATTCTTCATTCTCCATCCAAGCAGACATTGGCGTATAAATATGCCATACGGGAACCAATTCTAACTTATTTTCATCTTCTTTAAAAATCGGATAATATAAAAATTCAACTTCTGTCAGAACCGCTTTATTGCTTCCGCTTATTTTTCCACTGTTCAGATGCGTTTCCAAAATCTTTTCAATCTGACTCCAGGACAATACTGTCCCGCATTTTTCCTGCGTTTCCGCTTTGCCGAGACAAGCATTCAAACTTAAGGTTACGATGCTTTCTTCACAGATCCATGCTTTTCCTGACGGAAAAATTTCTCCTGACGTAATAGAACCAAATTCATGTATAACTCCCATGCCCTGGTAAGACGGAGTAAACTCAATTTCATAAAATGTAACGCTTTCGTATTGATACTGCGTAATTTTATAAATATCAATTTCTGCCATACCAGTCTGGGAAAGCTTTGCTGATAATATTTTTTCTGCTTCCATATAAACAGTTTCACTGTCTGCTTCCTCTAACACAGTTTCGTCTGCAGATTTATAAATAGATGCACACTTTTCATATAAGAGTTCATCCTGATAATATGCACCTGTTCCATATGAAAAACTTGCTGTCTTTTGTTCATCCGATAATTTATAAATAGGTGCATTGCCAAAGACCGAAAATACTGCCCGTTCTTCTCCTTGCTCGTTATCTGCCTTAGATTGTTCCATTTCCCTTTGTGCTTCCTCTGATAAGTCCTTAATATTCCCTGTTTCACTTCTTAAAAACTCTTTCAAAACGTCTTTTGTAAGCGTATCATTTTCGCCAAGCACCATGTTATAAACATCCTGCGGAACATCCGGCATCTGTGCCTGAATTCTGATTACATTATCTCCCGTACCAATGACACTGTTAATTGCCTGCATATCATTTTCCGCTGCGCTCTTCGGCTCATTCACGATTCCAGCCACTTCATCCTCTACAGAATCTTTTGCGTGAAGAATGTCCCCATTGGCCGAACTTTCCGGAGCCTTCTGGCAGCCGCAAACGCTAACTACCATCAACATCGTCACAACTACTAATCCCAAAACTTTATTTCTCATAACTGCCTCCTGTACGATTTATTATGAGCATATTATAAATACAATTTTTTTGTTTTCTTCTGTTTTGCGAAATTCGACCAAATTATTGCCGAAATCAACCCAAAAGAGCCGTTACAAAATCATATCGCATCTTTCAGCATGAATTCGCAACAGCCCTCTGCTACATCTCTTTTACATACATCATAACATCCGTTTTCATAGAATCATTTTCATATAAAAACGCTATATCTCCATGATGCTTCTCCACAATTTTGCGGACGTTTTTAAGTCCTATCCCATGATTTACTCTATCTTCTTTTGTTGTCTCCCAAAAATCACTTCTCCCGTCTGCAATTCTCTGACAGCTATTACAGATATTTAAAAATATAATTCCCTTATCAAGTTTTATTGTTATTTTCATTTTTTTATCTTCTGTCTGCATAGAAGCATCTATTGCATTATCCAATAGATTTCCCAAAAGTACATTTAAGTCAAACGAACGCAGACGCAGCTGTTCCGGTATGCTGATTTTTGTTTCTACCACATTTAAAACCTCATTCGCCTTTTGGATCTTATAGTTCAGCAAACTGTCAACAGTATCATTCCCTGTCTTTACATACTCCTCCGGATTGGTCATAAAATTCTTCATAGAATCTAAATATTTATTCGTTTCCTCTACCTCTTTCCTTTGTACTAAGGCCTGCAATGCTAAAATGTGGTTTTTCATATCATGCCTTAAAGCGCGAACCTGATTTTGAGATTCCATAATGACTTCTAATTGGTTTTTATACGCATATGTTTGTTGTTTATATATATCACTGTCCCTTAAATGTATATAATTTTCTATCAGGATATTATATAGATAAAACACGCTGATATTGATAATCAGCATACAGCCGCTAATCAATATTGCAAACATTTTTGAGGAGGCTCCCAGCATTAGCACACTTAAGACAATAACACTCATTGCAGGGATCACCAACAGCAATATTGTCTGCTTTCTATCAAAAGCTATTTCTTTTGCTTCGGGAGGATAAGAAATATGGCTTATAATCGTTGTACAAATCAACATCAACAGAGCTTGCATTGCCGGCTGCTGAAATTTTGCCATATCCCCAAAAACAAAAAGGACTATCAGGGAATTTGCCATATCCAAACTAAATAATACCAATGATACCCATAATCTTTTTTTCCACAGTTCCTGATAAAAACAAGTAAGTCCTATTATCCCTAAACAATTACAAATCTCATACACAACAGATACCCGAAATATGCTATACACTGTTGTAGTTAGCAGGCAATATATCCCCAAACCAATTTTTAATGATTTTTCCTCTATATCATCTACTGGCAAAAGTACATCCATGACCTTTTTTAATAGTAAAGCTCTAAGAATATTTACGATCAACACAATTATTGGGCTATACGATACCATCGTTCATTTTCGCTTTCTGATGCTGTATTATTTTACTTCTGGTTTCTTTTCTATACGGCTTACTGATATTTAAATTTTCTCCATCTACCATTTTTACCATTTCATAAGAATATTCACTAACATATGCCTGGTTGATAATATATGATTGATGAATCATCAAAAAATCAGCGGGAAGAGTCTCTGCTATGTTTTTTAGCTTTCCATAAAATTCTTCCTTTCCATCTTTTTTTACAATTATTATTTTCTTATCCATGCTCATAAAATAAGCAATGTTTCTTATCGGAACTCTGAAAACAGAATTTCCTTTTTGGTATTCAAAATAGAGATCCGCACTGCTATTTTGCTTTACGCTTCTTATTAGCACTTCCCTAATATTTTCGGCAGAGATGGGTTTAATCAAAAAGTCTAATGGCTGAACCTTAAATAACTGCATGGCATAACTTTCCTTTGAAGAGATATATACGATATGCGTCTGCATATTCTCCATTTCGCTGCGAATAAAATTTCCTACTGCAATGCCATTGTTCCGGACTAATTCTATGTCAAGAAAAAGCAGGTCTAATTCTGTTCCCTTTTTCAAATCATTTTGTATGCTTTCCCCGGAATACCATACCTCAACATCAACTTTTATCTCTATCTCTTTTGAAAGTTCATAGATCTGTTCTTCCAAAACAGAACATAAAACCTTATCGTCATCACAAATCCCAATCCTATACATGGTCATTTCCTTTCAGTCAACACAGCCCCAATCATTTTCTTCTTGCATCCTTTGGTTTCTCCGCATTTTTCTGATGCTTCCTTTATTGATATGTAATCCTTTTCCATAACTTTTTTGACCATAACAAAAGGACACTTCCCACCAGCAGTTGCATTTATCTACTCTACTCGTGCACCACCAAGAACTACTTTAGTGATATATTTAAAAAAAGAAAGTGTATCGCAACACAGTTTTCACTTCACTACGGCACACCTTCCCACATATAAAAAATAATCGCTGTATTCTGCTATTTTTACCTTACTTGTGTCAGCACTCCCATATCCATCTCATACACTCTGTCACAGAGCAGGTTGATGTCCTCCCGGTTATGACTGATGATAAGAATCAGCTTTCCCTCCTCCTTCAGTCCAAGCAGGAGCTTTCGTATCTCCTCCACGCCATGATTGTCCAGCCCATTCATGGGTTCGTCAAGGATAATCAGACTGGGATTCTCCATGATAGCCTGTGCGATCCCCAGCCGCTGTCGCATCCCCAATGAGTATTTCCCTACCCATTTCTTATCATCAGGATTAAGACCAACCATGGTGATACACTCCCTGATGCGCTCCTTTCCGACCACATTCCGGATGGAGGCAAGATATCTCAAATTGCGAAATCCGGATTCTCTGGGCAAAAATCCCGGTGTTTCGATGATGAAGCCGGTATCCTCAATAAATTCCACATCGCGCCCGACCTGTTTTTCTCCTACCCATATCTCGCCCTCCGTGACAGGCATAAACCCGCACAGACACTTGATCAGCACCGTCTTTCCTGAACCGTTCCTGCCCACAATTCCATAAATCCCCTGCTTAGGTATCTCCAGATTGATATCCTTCAATATCATCTGATCGTCTATTGTCTTAGAGACATTTTTAAAAAGAATCCTTCTATCATTCATTTTTTCAGTTCCCATTTCTTTACTTTTTTTGTTCCCTGTCCCAAACATATTACAATAAAAAACGTGATTGTCACCGCAAAGAACACCACCGCATATTTCAAAGATACGCCATGGGATAAGTTGTTCCCTGACATCACCTTCAGTTGTGCCAACGTCACCGGTGAGAAAAGATATGCTTTGGGTGTCCATGAATTGTAGATCATCACATCCAAAAATACAAAGAGTGATGCCACCAATATCCCTGTCATCTTTTTTGTGATATAGTTGAACAAATAGACCACCAACCCCATCCATGAGACACACGCCCACTCAAGCAGGAAGCTGATTGCAGTCGCCTCCATCGGCGAAAATACACCGACAATATAAGCAAACACCGTAAACGGGACATCATACTGATTCCCTGCGTTTGTCCTTGCCAATGTCCCCCAGATGATTCCCCAATCGCCACTAAACTTGGTTCGTGAAAGCAGGCTAATAACACTAAATACCCATATAAACCCCACAAACAAAAACGAAGATGCCAGAATATACAGTACATTACCCAACTGCCAGGAAAGGCTCCCGGAACGCTGAACAATATAGTAATGAGCCTTCCCCTCAAAGGGTGCTGTGCTAAACAGGAATACTGCACTCACCATAAAAACCATCTGACAGATGTAATCATTCATCAAATGTGGAAAAGCCCACGGACTCACTTTCTCACCAACTGCCTGTGCCAGATTAGCCACCGGTTCCAGATAGGAATAGATAAACACAGCAAGAATCATGAACAGGATCAGCACCCTGACTTGCACCAATTCCTGCTTTAGCTGAAAACAAAAAACCCGAAGTCCCTTACTCATTCTCCACCCTCCTTTTCAGCTTCTGGTAAAACAGAATACCAAATCCCACAGTCAGCCCCAGCACCACCAACGCAGAACACAAAATGGTGAGCTGATCTGTACCGACAGAACTTCTACCCTGCAGCCATAAATCCAACCGAAGTCTGACAGGAATCTTCAAAACCATATAAGCCCGACCTGTCAAAAAGGATAGAATCAAAGGAGACGCCGCCGTCACATAGATATTAGGGAAATATGACGATACCAGCAAAGCTACCGTTGCCCATAACCCTCCGGTCAAAAACAAAAGGAAGATAACCGCTGTAAAATAGCAGGCAACATTACCTTGCAGCAAAAATTCATAATAAGGAAAGGCCTCTGTCTCCGGCAATCTAGCCCGATTGAACAACTGAACAAAAAAATTTGCCAGGAGAATAAAAGTAATCCCACCTGCCGATACCGAAAGAGCTCCCGAAAGGAATGTCGTAAGCACCTTGGACATGCAGTATTTCTTCTTTCCTGCTTTCATAAGCAGCACCCTCAGCATATTCGTATTGTATTCCTCGCAAAAACTTACTGCATAGGGAAGCGCCGCCAGCATCGGAACCACATAGATACCATAAAAACCTCCAAATATAAAAGAATTACACCAATAATAGTATACATCCATAGTCTCAGGAGATGTCCACATAAATGGTATCTGGTTCCAGGTATCCAGACAGATGCACAACACCACGCCGACCGGTACAAGGAGAAATCTCACCGTCAGACTCCTCCTAAATTCAGCACCAAACAGACAGGGCAATGCCCTTTTATTCTCCATAGGATAGATTACCTCCCGTTATCGCATTGATCCGCTCCGCACTGCTGTTTCCCGAAGGTGAATCTATCTGCACACACCAATAAGGCACCAGCTTATACTGTTCCTTCTCTTCCCAGTCCGGTACAACGACATATTCCAGCCATATCCGGGAGATTGTAACCTGCGAGTTCAATATGGTATTCATATAAATTTCCTTTACCGCTTCCAGTGCTGCCTCCGCTGAGATAATCGTCTGCGCCTCTGCTTCCGGGCTGGCGTCAAAAATTCCACCCCTACTGACTATATGGCGAATCCCATCCTTATCAAGCAGCATAGTGATTCGGGTTTCAGCCGTCCAAAAGGTTTCCACTGCCATGGATATACCCGGCTCATTGATGCCGCTATAAATTGGCAGACCATCCTTCGTAAGTTCATACTCCATATAGTATATCTCATCTGCGTCCGACCAGTCATCGACCGCAGTTTCTTTCCCTCTCTGTGCATCTTCTTGGTATTTCTGAGTCTGCCTATACTCCTCCTCCAACTCTGTTAGTATTTCCCGGTTCAGAGCATAAGCAGCAAGAACCTCCGAATCCTGTCCGGTCAGTTCCTTAATCCTTTCCTTTCCCATCTGAATGGCATTCTCTGCGTTTAGGAAGGACAAATCCGGTATTTCTTCCTTCTGGAAAGAGCAACTGCCAGCATTATAATATGCGGATTCCACCAAATATACGATGTAGTCGTCCCTTTCCTCGTCCTTAGCATATGTAAAATTTCCATAGGGATCCGTACTAAAGTATCCGCCCTCTGCCGTTTTTGCAGAATATGCCCCCACCCATTCCGGGTGAACCGTTACGACTGCTTCCGACGCTCCGAAAAAAGCATCTAAATCTTCTCTCGGAAACGCCTGCTTTGTCAACGCATACACGCTATATACCTGCTCTTTCGGCAAAACTACCTCCGCATCAATTACCAACATATCAGACAACTTCTCGCTGATATGGTTTGTTCCAGATTCCGCCCCTCCTACACTCCCCTGCATCGCCTCTTTGCTGCTTCCCATCGGTGTGCTCTCCGGGGGTTCTGCTTCCGTACCGGAACAGCCAGTCAACAGAATACCGGCAGACATAAGCACAGACAACGCAAACATCTTTTTTGAAACGCTCTTTTTCATAATATCTCCTTTTTCCATCAAATTGGTAGTGTCAAGATCAATACCCCAAATCGCCTCATCCCCTGTAAAAATCAAGGGTTCAGCTTCTGGGTGCCTTTCAATGACAATTTCCATTATCCCTGTATTTGCCATAATTTCAACCTTTCTTGCATGAAACGACATTTTTTGCCCTTTTTTGGTCATTTTACAAAAAGCCTCTGTAAATATAAATATTGTTACAAGCACAGTTGTTATCTTCTTATAGCGAAGACACTCTTCCCAACCTAACTCTCTGTTCACATTATCAATTGGACTGTTAAGTGTTCAAAACTGATACCGTTCCCTTTGTTTCAGTCCAAAATCCACCAAAAAATTTTTTTCATACAGTTTCTTTGTATTTTCCTGATCTTTATTGTATAATACAGAGGGTAAATATGTAGTAAATTACATGAAAAAAGGTATAAAAATGCGAATACTAATCTGTGACGATGATGCGCTGATAATTGAACAGCTTCAAAAATATATCAGAAACTTTTTTGAAAACATAAGCGTAAAATGCCCCGAAATGGTCTGCTTTTCTGACGGGGAATCCCTGCTGGCAGATAAAGGTGAAAAAGACATTCTATTTCTTGATATAGAAATGCCCGGAATGAATGGTATCTATGTGGGAAAGGAATTAAAAAAGAAGAATGATAAGATTATTATTTTTATTGTGACCTCTTATTCTGAATATCTTGATGATGCAATGCGGTTCCATGTATTCCGATATCTTTCAAAGCCTTTGGCTAAACAACGGTTTTTCCGTAATATGAAAGATGCAGTTGACCTGTATAACACTATGACAGTAAAAATCCCGGTTGAAACAAAACAAGGTGTGCATACACTGCCTGCATCTTCCGTCATAGCAGTGGAAGCGCAGGGCAGAAAAGTAACGGTACATACCACTCTGTGTGATTTTGAATCCATTCACAATATGCAGTACTGGCTGGAACTTCTCCCTAAAAACCGTTTCTTCCAGACACACCGCAGTTTCATTATCAATCTTGAACATGTCACGGATTTTGACCGTAATCTTGTCCATATGTCAGATAATCAGTCTGCTTATCTGACAAAAAGAAAATACAGCGCATTTAAGGAAGCCTATCTCCTTTATTTGGAAAGTACGAGGTAAAGCAAATGATAAATACAATCTGTTATTTTTTCAGTTTTCTTGTAGAAGCAATTATACTCTGGCAATACTCCTCCAATTTATTTCCTGCCAGACACACCCCACAGAGAAAGCTTGCCGTGCTATGCGGTTTATATTTTGTCCTGTTTTGCGTGTCACTGTCCGAATCTATATGGATCAATATCATTTTATATTTTTTGCTGAATTTCATTTTCCTGCTGACACAATGTTATCTAAATTGGTATACAGCATTATTCCATTCTTCCATACTGGCGGCTGTTATGACAATGAGTGAATTAGTCGTTTATGGAATTACCAAGCACTTTGCCCCTCGCTTTCTTGATAACGGCAGGGAATTTTATCATCTTTTATTTTTTTCGGTCTTTAGTAAACTCATATTTTTTGCAGTTACTTATATACTGATGCACCTAATGAAAAACCCAAAGAAGGATGCAGGGCAGCATGATCAGTCTGTTTTTCTTCTTGTTTTCATTCCCCTGACCTCAATCTTTATTATGCTTACTTTCGTAAGCATTGGCGAATCTGTTTTGCTCCCATCGTCGCTTGACTGGATGGTTACCATGGGGGCTGTTCTTTTGCTGACAGCAAACCTGCTCATGTTTGAAATCAACCACTATCATCAGAAAAAAAACACGGATTTTACAGAAATGCAATTATTGCTTCAAAAAGAATCGGATTCAGCCCAATATCATAAAATGCTGAATGCGCAGAATGAAAACCAGCGTATTTTAATCCATGACATAAAAAAGCACCTGCAATCCATTGACCTGCTGAATGAGCAAAAAGAGTATGCCAAAATAAGCGCCTATATCCGGCAATTGGTACTTTCTCCAGACCTGAAAGAGTTTTCCAGACTATGTGACCATGAAATGCTGAATTCCATTCTATGCCGCTATATGCAGCGATGCACTGACAGCCATATAACTTTTCATGCCGACATACGAAGTGGGACAACGGATTTTATTGCAGACAATGACCTTACCTCTCTGTTTTGCAATTTGCTGGATAATGCTATAACGGCAGCAGGCATTATTCCTGACTCTTTTATTGAGATTAATACATGCAGACGTGAAAAAACACCATTTATTGTTATAACAGTTATCAATTCCTGCCGAAAAAATCCTTTTCTCTGTAAGGACAGGCAGCTAACCGTAAATAAAAACGGACATGGATTTGGATTAAAAAGCATCCGCAAAGTGGTCGGAAAATATCATGGCAATTTGCAGATGTACTACGATGATGGTACGCTCACTTTTCATACCATTATTGCGCTAAAGCAATAAGAACTGCGAACTAATGCAGTTCCTATTGCTTACAATTTATACACACCACCCCCGTGACCTTATATCTCTTTCACTGTATTTCCTTTCCACCTGTAACGCCCCGCTTTTTCTACATATTGCTTTCATTTTTTTCTGACATACATTTTCACTTTACCATCGTCTGCCTTTATTACCTCGCGCCTTTATCTTTTTGCTTTGCCGGATTCTCTCTGCCCAGCTCTCTGTCTTTTACTATCTGTTCTTTTTGCTGGATTCTCTCTCTGACACTCCTTGTATTCACTACTTTCTCTCCGTAAGTTTTTTCATACTCCACACAAGCTGATTCATAATCCTGATTCTCCCTTTTTGCTGCATTGAGTTCAGACAAAGGCGGCAGCGGCAATTTCTAAAAATCCAAAGGTATTGCTTCTTGTGCTTGTCTTTTCCTGCTTGCCGCGGTCATCGCCGGGGCGGTATCCTCCTGCTAATGAGGAACTCATTGCCGCCAATGACGATTACACCGCACCGGAAACAGCATTGCAGGCACAGATTGACCGCATAGAAAACGACTACCCCGATTATGACGAAAACCGCTACGATTTAGATCCCATCGGGCATGACCCACATCAGCCCGCATCATACCTTACCGCCTTATTACAATACTTCAAGGCAGACAAGGTGCAGGGAGAATTCCCCTATGATTACTACATCTTAAACGTCAGCCTGACCGATGTCACCGTCAACACCGTGGCAAACAGCCTTCTCACCGCCGAACAGCTTGAAATGTACAACATCTATCTGCAAACCAAGGGCAGCAAGCCCCTGCTCTTTGGCGGTGGCTCCATAGACGGCAGCCCCTCCACCGATTTAAGCGGCGTGGAGTTTGTGGACGGAGAACGGCAGGGCAACCAAAACACCGTGGATATAGCACTTTCACAGGTGGGCAACCGACCAACGAGCGATTGGAACGGCTCCTGCATCCTATGGATAAAGGCGGCAGTGGTTACCTTTTTAGATATTCCTGCTTGTTCCAAATTTTAGCTATTGACATTTGGATTACAAAGTGTTATCTTAAGTATAGAGTACAGATTGTCATCAAAGGAGGAAGTAATGTGCAGCAAATATCTGATTATGAATTGGAACTAATGAAAATCATTTGGGCAAATGGTGGCACGGCACTATATGCGGATATTTTCAAAGGTCTTGAGGACAAAGGAACACCATGGACGAAAAACACAATCATCACATTGTCATCTCGTTTAATTGAGAAAGGCTTTTTGACAACAAACAAAATCGGGCGCAGAAATGAATACAAAGCTATTGTTTCAGCAGAGGAATATCAGTCAGCACAAACAATGCAGTTTGTTAATAAAATCTATGAGGGTGACATGAAAAACTTTGTTTCCATGCTGATAGACAACAGGATGCTTTCGCCAACCGATTATGAAGAGCTGCTAAAACGATGGAGAGAGGGGGAAAGAGAAAATGAATGACGGGCTTATTACTTTTCTTTCGCTGTCTGTTGCAGGGGCAATTCTTGTTTTAATTTTGCTTTTACTCAAACCTGTTTACAAAAACAGGTTAAGTCATAAATGGCAGTATTATGTATGGCTTATTGTCATAGCTCGATTGCTGATACCATTTGCGCCCGAAACAAACCTTGTCAGCAACCTGTTTTCCAACATCAGCACAGAGGTAATCGAACCCATTACCAACGCTTATTCTCATGCAGACGGTGACTTTTTCTTAGGAGATGGTGCGGGAACAAATCAACCTGTTTTAGCAGAAAATCCATTTTATGACCCATCACCTACCAACAGGAAAGCAGGAGCAACTGAAATTATCGGGGCAATTTGGTTTGTTGTGGCTTTGATTTTGCTGATAAGAAAAATCACTATTTATCAAAGCTTCGTAAAGTACGTTCGGGCAGGGTGTACCGGAGTAACAGATATAGAGAAACTGGAACAACTCGGCAAAATAATCGACAGTCAGAACATAAAGACAAATGTCGAATTATGCTCCAATAGCTTGGTTTCTTCGCCCTTGCTAATTGGATTTTGGAAACCGTGTATTGTATTGCCTGCGACTGATATTTCTATGTCAGATTTTCGATTTACCATTTTGCATGAGTTAACGCACTATAAGCGAACGGATCTGCTTTACAAATGGTTGACACAAGCTGTAATCTGTTTACATTGGTTTAACCCCTTCGTATATGTGATTGGTAAAGAAATAAATCGTGAGTGTGAACTGTCTTGTGATGAAGCAGTCATTTCCAGTCTTAGCCCCAAAGAAAGGCGAGGTTATGGCGATACACTACTTAATGCAATTAAAGCAGGCGGCAATTACAAAAACTCTACAACTTCTGTAACACTGTGGGAAAGCAAAAAAATATTAAGTGAAAGGTTAGGTGCAATTATGGCGTACAAAAAACAATCAAAGGTTATCGTGTTGGTATCAGCAGCACTTGCAGGACTATTCTTATGTGGAGCAACATATGTGGGAGCATATAGCTCAAGTCCTTCGTCAAATGCAGAGGTAACAAATGAAGAAAAATCAAAGACCCCTTTAGGTACAAAGGAAGATTATCAATCCTTGTTGGCTCTAAAAACAGCAGATTATAAAAATTTAACTGTGGTCGAGTTTAATAATAACTTGGTCGAGTGGTCTACTCAAAACATGGATGGAGCTTATACAGCAGTCATTGAAAATGATATAGCAGTCCGCCAATTTCCGGAATACTTAGATGCAGAAGAACGCAGCTTTTTATCTTTGACTGTAAAGGCTTCTAATAACGAAAACTCTGTGCAAATGCGTAGCGATTATGGAAAACCACCTATTGACCCAGACCTTAGTTTTGAGCTATCAAGAGAGGATATGGAGCTTGACCCGCCGGTATGGACACAGCTTATGTATGGATTTTCTTATCAATTTGATGCCAACAAACTAACGGTTGGGGAAAGAGATTTGGCACTTACAAAAGTAATCAATGAAGTCCAAAATTTTTGGAACTCAACGGATATAAAGGTGCTTGCAGATATGTCCTCTGATGATATGCTTGAACAGCTAAAAACAATCGTAGAAACGTGTAGTACGGAAACAGTCAAAATGTCTGTTGTGGAAAATTATTTTATGTTTCAGACTTCCGAAATGCTTAAATAATTTTCAAACAAAATATAGTAGCCTAACGGCGGTTCATATAGATATTAAGCCGATATACAGCGAGGATATATGCCATAAACACAGAAAAATGGCTCCTATGCCCTGTCTGCGGTAACAAAACACAATTAAAAGTGCGGGAAGATTGAAAGGGGCTATCCCAAAGTTTGTGTAAACCTTCAAACTGATGTAAGATCGAATTACTCAGTTTGGAGGTTTTATTATGGCAAGAAAAACGAAAGCCCACAAAAAGCAGCAATGAGGGAAATGATGCGCAGCTATCTCAAAGACAATGACATCAACATTAAAAACGGAACAGATGTCAATGCCGTCATGCGGGACATGATGTCCGTTATTCTGGAAGATGTACTATCTTTCAGCATGGTCTTCTGTGTGCTGTTACTCATGCTCTCATTGTTCGTGCCGTCGTCTTTGAAAAGCCTTTTCTTCCATTTTTCAGTGCCTGCATAATGCCTTTCCACGATTATTTTTGTGGGTGGGTTCGGGTGGTTCTATGTTGTGTGTTGCTGTCTTTGCTCATAAATCTGCTCCTTTACAATATAATAGAGCGCATAAAATTGTTTTCTATACGCTCTAACGCTATGTTACTATTTTGTTGTGATTCGGTAATTGATGTTTAGGCAAAACGGAGGCAGCTATTTCTTTTTTGTAATCTTTATGGAATATACAATGGTACTGATTAAGGCGCACAATATGAGAATATGCAATATAGTATGATATACATCGGGTATATATTTACCATCTATTTGTAACCACTGTATTGTACCTGAAAAATACTCAATTTTTCTTTCTAATGTACCCATAAATCCATCATTAAAAATAGTATACCATTCGTGGCAGAGAAACTGTATCACAAACCACATTGAAAGCCATACAATTACAAACCATTTACCAATTTGTTCTTTAACAATGAATAATATCACGACTATTAAATAAATTAGAAAAAGTATACCATCCTCTTTATATGATCTCGAAACTAAACATTTATTTCCAAAACACAATCCTGTCATATCCAGGAAAAACCATAGCAGCAATATCAACTGTGCTATAATACAATATATTTTTTTCACGCTGATACCTCCAAATCCGATTTGTACTTCTAACAGGATACCACAATCACTCTCATATTTCTATCGAATTTTTATTAAATTTCTTCCTCTCTCCGCTTGGTCTTGCTTTGTTGTCTGTTATGCTGTCGGCTTTCGTTCTGAAGATTGTAAGGACTGTATCCCGGCTTTCCAGTGTCCTCGCCTTTGTCATTCTGTACCGCCCTCGCTTTCGTTTTCGGCATTAGGGAGAGTGGATTGTGGGGGAGTGGTTTCTCTGCTTTCTGCCTTGATTTTGGAGATAATCTGCTGACACTCCCTTGTCTGCAATGCAACCGATAAGATACGGTTTAACTTGCCCTCGTCATAGCGATAACAGTCGGGGAAATACTTCACGATAATACCGCCCATGATATACTTGTGGTGATTCTCGGCTTTGCGTTTCTTCTCGTTCTGCTTTTTCTTTTCGTTGGCTACACGCTGTTTTGCCTGTTGCAATACCTGTAATGCTTTTTCTAAGTCCTTGCTAATTTCCTGTTTGTTCTCAATCATTTTTAATACCTCATTCTTTCTGTGCTGTGTTAATAGTTTCTGAAAACAAAAAAGGTAGCAGATTGTCTGTTAAGATAATCGCTACCCAAAGGTAAACAATATTTAGTTTTATATATCCTTTTTCCACTGATTTAAAATTTTTTTATCATATGCAAATCCAAAATGTTTATGGCATATCTTTTTTCTTTCTAGCAAATAAAACTTTTTCTACTCGTTTTTCGTCCATTTTTAATATAGTTATTTGATACCCTTTATATTCAAAAGAATCCTCTTTTTCAGGCACTCTCCCTAACTCATTCATTATCCACCCATTTACAATTCCCGACTGCATTTCTTCATCAGCAACTTCTATATTTAATACCTCAAATACCTTTTCAATGTTTGCACTGCCTAAAACCATATACTCCGTTTCTGATTTCTTTTCAATCTCTGAACTGACTTCATCATATTCGTCCCAAATCTCTCCCACAAGTTCCTCTAAAATATCCTCCAATGTGATTATCCCTACTGTTCCCCCATACTCATCTAATACAACTGCAATATGTATTTTTTTATTCTGCAATTCTTTTAATAATATGCCTATCTTTTTATTCTGTGGAATAAATAGGGCTGGTCGGATAATTTCGGATATTTCCTTATTACCATGATATACATAATTATAAAAATCTTTTTGATAAATTATCCCCACAATATGGTCTATGGAATCTTCGTATATGGGAAGTCTTGAATAAGCAGTATCAGCAAACACATTAGCAATTTCTTCTTTTGTGGTTTCTGTTGAAACAGCAGTAATATCAATTCTTGGGGTTAATATATCAACAGCCTCCTGTTCAGTAAATTCGAGCGCACTTCGGATAAGCATATTTTCCTGCTCGTCTATGCCTCCGTCCTGCTTTGCCTCTTCTACTATGGATAACAGTTCTTCCTCGGTAATACCGCTTTCATCGGTTGGTTTAATTATCATGGACAACATTTTTTTCCATTGCCCAAACAGAAAATTAAATGGGGTAAGCAGTACCATAAGCACATTTAGGAAAGGCGCTGAAAACATGGCAAACTTTTCCGGTGATTCTTTCGCAATACTTTTTGGCGTCACTTCCCCAAAAATCAAGACAATTATTGTAGTGACAGCGGTGGATACGCTCGGACCGACTTCATCACCCAGCAATTTTACAAAAAGTACTGTTGCCAAAGATGCACTTGCAATATTTACGATATTGTTTCCAATAAGGATAGTTGACAATAAGCTGTCGTAATTCTCGGACAGCCGCATTACCAAACAGGCTTTTTTGTTCCCTTTTTCTGCCATATTCTTTATACGAATCCTGTTTAATGATGAAAAAGCTGTTTCTGTTGCTGAAAAGTATGCTGACAAAATGATGCCCGCAGTTATTATCATTAGTGAAATTGTTTCGTTTCCCATTTCTTACCTCTTATCTTTCTATGTCTATATTATCAATTTATTTTGTTATCAATCACTGTTTTCACATATTTTGTTTCCCCTCCCTTGTAAAAAAGATAACAAAAAGCATAGCTATATGCTGTTTTGCACATAACCATGCCTTCATTTTCTGATTAGCTACCATTAAATTTGAAATTGAATCCGCCTCACTGTCTGAGTCGTCGTCCACTTTATTCCCTCCAAAAACAAATTTTATGATAGTATAGCATATTTTCTGACTAAAGGCAAATGGTTTTCAAATATTGAAACTCCGATATTGAAACTCCTAGGAAACTCATATCAAGGTTCACTCGAACTGATTTTCTGCATATACTTTCTTGCCTGCTCTCTCTGTATCTCATTTAACACCCTCGGCTTGCGGTAGCTGACATGTGATTTCGGAAAGGAATAGGTTTTAGATACTTTGTCCTGCTTTATCATCTTGTATATATTGGGAAAATCGGCAACAAGCGTGTCAAGTTTCCGCATGACTGCTTTATCCCTTGTGTAGAGGGTGGCGGTCTGTTCTCCTGCATTATAATTGACAATCGTTTCCTGCTCATATCGTGAAAGTTTCATAGTGCCATATCCCCTTTCCCTTGCTGTGGGTTCTGTGCTGTTTTCCCTCGGCAACTGTCGGCTGTTTTGCCTGCTCCTTTGCTTTGGCTAACCTTGTCTTTATGGAATGGTCACGCTCGGTCAGTTTCCGTCTTTTGGTAGTGGCGGTCAGTTCCGCACACGTTTTTTCTGACAGGGCATTTAATTTCTTCAAAGTATCGCTTACTATCTGCTTTGTGTCACTGTCCTTTATCTGCGGAAGAATAGCAGACAGACTGGCACACGTTTCCGCTTTGCTCTGTTCCCCAAACTGATAAATCAGATTGACTTCATCAGCGTTAAAAGGTATTTGAAAATTTGCGCCCTCACATAAACGCTCCACGCCCACGCACTTAGGGATATTTCTTGTCAGTTCGTAATTATCCCTTGCTGTGATTGTTCCATGACTGTCGGTCTGCCTTACCTCAACTTCGCACTGGCTTTTCTGTTCCAATACAAGCCACTGGTATTTATCGTTTTCTTTCGTAAATACAGTCTGATGCGCATTGGAGTGTGTCTTGCTACGGATATATTTGTCGGCGGTACTGTAATAGTCCAAAATCGGCTGTTCCTGCTTTTTATTCATGGTCTTTGCCCTCCTGTGATATGGATTGATTGATATGATTGATTGGTTTCGGTGCGAATAAATGATTTTCTTCCGTTAATTGTCGGAGATTGGACTGCGGAATATTGTTGTTGTGTATTTCTCCGCATAGTAGAATAGGAGTCCATTTCATACGGTAATTACCGCATGAAAAAAGACTATAACCGTTGCTGTCATAGCCTTTTAAGGATTGAGGAAGTCCCTTTTTTATTTGTATTTGTTTGTCACCCCTCCGCACTATCCAACATCACAGGCGTTTACCACCTCCGTCACATCCGGGGCGCACAGCAGCTTTTTGAGAATATCAAACTGTTTCTTCTTGTCCTGGCCCACGCTCATTTTCCAGTCCGAGGGCAGGATCGGCAGATCGTCATAGCGCCACTTGGCGTACTTGGGGTCATAGCTGTCCGCATCGGCAAGCCCGGCCAGATGGCCCACACACCAGCTGACCCGCCAGCCGTTCCCTTCCAGATACCCGACCTTGCGGGCATTGGCTCCGATCACAGCAGCCAGGCTTTGGGCCACCGACGGTTTTTCAGCAATCACAAGGCGCATAATCTTCATCCTCCCATTCTTCCCGCATAGATGTACGCAGCTTTTCCTCAATGCTGTTGTCCTCTGTCAGCATCAGGTCATAGCCGAACCGGTAATCATATCGGTACAGTTTTCCTACCAGATCATTGATGAGGATACGGCAGGCCAGAATGACACGTTTTTTATCCACCTGCATCAGCTGGTAGCGTTGATAATCGCTGTAATAGGACTCCTGCCGGTGCGCGCGGCTGTTGGCGTCCTCCAGCAGCCAGTCTACCGGGTCCTGGCAGCCTTCCTCTTTTTCCCCCTCCATATATTTCAGCAGTTCCATCACCATCGGAAAGCTCTGCTCGTCCATGCGGGCTTCTTCTTTCAGATAGCCGATCAGGGCGCATAAAAGCAGGCGGGCCGCTGTCTGTTCCCGTTCCGTTAAAGCCTCCATCGTCTTTGCGGCGTCCGGCAGAAGCCTTTCCCCTACAAAAGTTTCCACATCGCCGGAGTACAGCTGGCGGATGGAATCTATGGACAGCGGGGCGGCTGTGTCGCCATCCATAGAAAAGTCATAGAGGTCGTCGCTCTGTGCAGGCTTTTTCCGAAGTTTGCGTATCAGGGCAGAAACAATGTCGCCGCCCAGATACACCGCCAGACAGCACAGGTCAAAAACAGCGATGATTTTGATAAATAAAATAAGATACTTCATTTCCGATCTCTCCTTTCTTTCAGCTGCTTTTCCAGTTCCCGGTGGCAGAATCCCACACAGGGCCTCCCGTAGTTGCCGCAGCCATAGCAGGGGTGGCTTTTGGGTAAAGAAGGAGGGCGGGAAGTTTTCTTCCTGCCCTCCGGTTTCTGTGTCATCATGCGCTCAAAGGGGCTGTCAGTGAAGCGGGTCATTCCGGTTCTTCCTCACTTTCCTCCGGTTCCTCCTCCGCGCCCTCCTCGGATTCCCACAGCTCATCTTCCTCATCGCCGTAGTCGTAATCGTCCAGATTGTCCGGGCCTTTGGTTTTCGGCTTGTTCTTCATAAACTTGAAGTAGTAGAGCGCGCCCCCGCCGCCTAACAGGGCCACAACCAAAAGCAGGACAGCCGGATTCATGCCGGATTTTTTCTCCGGTTCCGGCTCCGCTGCAGGCGGCTCCTCCGGTTCCGCCGCCTTGCCGGTGCAGCTTGTCATGGTAAAGGCGCAGACCGGGCAGTTCCGGTTGATTGCGCCTGCCTGACATTTCTCGGTGCAGCTGCAAACAGCGGGGGGTTCCTCGCTGTCCCCGTCCTCCATCAGCGCCATCAGGTCGGCTTCGTCTACCTGGTTCAGAAAATGGACGGTGTTTTCTCCCTCGTCATCCCGGTCCACCAGGATGTAGAAGTAGTTGCCGTTTTTGGTGGTAACGGTAATCAGCTGCTTGTTCCCGCCGTAATCGTCCACCAGGGTGGCGTTGCCATCCGGGGTGAGGGGCGGCGTTTCCTCCGGCTGCTCCACCTGTACGTTGGAATCGTTGGTTTCATCAGCCGGTTCCTCGCCGCCGCCCGCATAGGCAGGGACAGAAAAACCGCCCATGAGGACCAGGGCGGTGCAAAATGCGGCCAGTGTCCGCAATAGCTTTTTAGATTTCATCGTGATTTTCCTCCTTTTCCTGGGTATCGGGTGCAGGCGTTCCCACGCCGGGAATCCCGCCGCCGGACAGCAGCGCGTTCAGCTCCTGCGGGGTCATGCGGACCGCCCGCACCAGCTGGACGATTTGCAGGTTCTCCGCCTCGGTTTTCTGCGCCTCCAATTCTCGCAGCCGGTTCTGGTATTCCGCCAGCTTTTCGCGGGTCTTTGCGATCTCCCGGTCAATCCGGTCGATTTTGTTCGTTGCCATCTGTAACACTCCTTCCCACATGGTTTAGTTCCAGTTCATCAGGCCGTAGCCCTTGATGCACTGGTAATTCAGGTCATAGCTTTTGATTTTGCAGGCGTCGCCGGAATTGCCCTCCACCGTATAGACCCGGCTCCCGTCTGTGCCGATCACAATGCCAACATGGTCGGCGGAACCGTCCAAATCCCAGTCAAAGAAAATGGCGTCGCCGGGGGCGATGTTGGCATATCCGCGCCCGCCCCATTGTCCATGCGACTGGAACCAGGGTACGCCCTGGGACTGGCAGCCAGCAAAGCGCGGTTCGCTTTTCCCGGCCTGGTTATAGCACCAGCTCACGAAGCAGGCGCACCATTCCACCCGGCTGTTAAAGCCGTACCAACTCCAATACGGATAGCCGCCCACGTTTCCCACCTGACGCTTCGCCAGATCCACCAGGCCCGGATTGCCGGGGCGGGTCCCGTTTATAAACTCCACGCCGCTCAAATCCTCGGAATTTCCCATATCCGGGGAACCGCCGCCAAACAGCAGCGGCTTGTTGCCCCTGGTGGCGATATAGACCTGGTATATCTCATATTCATCCGGGGTGAGAAGCTCCGGCGCAAGGGCGGCAATCTGGGTGTTCACAAGCTCCACATGGAGGATGTAGTATTCATAGGGGACTTCCTCGCTGGTCGTTTCCCCGGTTTCCGGGTCGGTGCTGGTTTCGGTGCGGTAGCGGATTTCCACCTCCTCGGTCAGCGTCAGGACATATTGGAGGTCAAAGACCCGCTGTAACTGTGCCGCCGCGCTCTGGGGCGTGTATTCATGGAGCAGGGCGCTTAAATAAGCCGCCAGCTCATGGGGGTTGTGGCCGATGGGGTCTAAATTGTACCGGTACTCGTCATAGCCTGGGTGCAGGCTCTCCATGTTATCCAGTTCGGCTTGCAGTTCCGCCTCCTTTGCCGCATAGTCCGCTTCGGCCCCCAGCATATCCTCGTCTTTGGAGGGATAGGTGGAACCGGACACCGCCGAGCCGATGCTCTGGGCCAGCATGGAGCAGGAGGACAGGGTATTCATCAGCAGGCAGGCCAGCAGAAACAGCGCCAGCGCAATCAGGAATCCCTTCTTGTGCCGCATGACAAACCGGCCTGCCTGTTCCGCTTTTTCTTTGACAGACTTTGCCGCCTTGCCGGTCTTTTGCGCGGTCTTGGTGGTATGGCCTGCGGCCTGCGCCGTATGTCCAGCCGTTTGACCGGCGCGTTTGGCGGCGGCATATTCCTTTTTGATGGCCTGCTTTTGCTGCCAGCGGGAAAGGGGGTTGCTGGCAAGCTGGGGGTTCTCCGCCAGGGACTTTTGGTACAGGGCGTTGATGTTTGCTTTTTCCAGCTTTTGCTCCGCCCTTGCCGCTTCGCGGTAGGGTTTCAGCTTATGGCTGCGGTATCCCTCCCGCACCAGCCGCGCGCTGACTTCAACAGCCTGCTCAGTCTTGTGCGCCCCCTCCACGCCCACATTGTCCTGTTCGGACTTGCGGATTTCCTTATGCGCCCCGGCAAGCAGCGCGTTGGCCGGAGCGCCCCGTACCGCATGGGACAGCTTGGAGGGCGGCTTTGCCTGTTCCTCAAAGGTCAGTTTCGTTGTTTTCTTTCCGGTATCGGGGTCAATAACGGTCTGCCATACCTTCTTTTTGGGTATCCTGGCCTGCGCCTTGTCTGCCCGGACAGCTGCTTTCTGTGCGCGGCGGATCGGCTTTTCCAGCGCCGGGTCGGTCCGTTCCTCCTCGGTGAAGCGCAGGCGCGGCTCCTTAATCAAACCATTCCCCCAGCATCAGCGCCTCCATCATATAGAGCAGTTCCACATAGAGGCCCATGCCAGCCGGGGTGTGTAAAGGACGGAGGATCAGGCAGGCATAGACCTGTGCCAGCACATCGGCCAGAAGCTCCGCGCCCCGGCCCTCCATAATCCTGCCGCCGGTGTCGGGGGGAGAGGCAGCACCAGATTTCCGCAAGGCGGAGCAGGCCCGTTTCCCCGTCACTGTTCAGTTCTGCCTCCATGCTCTCCGCAGTACGGCACTCGCTTACCGCGTCTGCCATCGCCAAAAGCAGCTGGCGGCGCTGAATGTCCATCGCCCGCTTCAAAAACAGCCGGGGATTGTATTTGATTTTCTGTGCAGTCATGATTGCTTTCCCTCCTTTAATTCCTGCAATTTTGTGGTCATGATGCGGTACAGCTCGGTGTCCTTGGGGAACCGGTCGATAAAGGGCAGAATGATGTTGCCGTAGAACAGCAGCCCCTCGCCCTCGCCGGAGTGGGTCACATAGGACAGCTGGTGCGGGGAGATGCCCAGCTGCCTTGCCAGAATCTGCCGGTCCCCGCTTGCCTGGTTGAGCATATATACAAAGTCCGAGTTCTCAAAGATGTTCTCGATCTCCCGGCTGGCAAGCAGGTCCTTGATGTTCTGGGTGATGCCGGTGGGAATCCCGCCCCACTTCCGAAACCTTTTCCAGATTTCAATGGTATAGGCGGCGGTCTGGTCCTCTTTGAGCAGCAGGTGCATCTCGTCAATGTAGTAACGGGTGGACTTGTGGGCGGCGCGGTTGATGGTGACGCGGTTCCATACCTGGTCCTGCACCACCAGCATACCGATTTTTTTCAGCTGCTTGCCTAACTCCTTGATGTCATAGCAGACAATGCGGTTGTCGATGTTTACATTGGTCCGGTGGTTGAACACATTCAGGGAGCCGGAAACATAGATTTCCAGCGCCGTAGCGATGTACTGCGCTTCTTTTTCCTCCTGGGTCAGCAGAAGGTTGTATAAATCCTCCAATACCGGCATATTTCCCGGCCTGGGGTCGTTCAGGTAATCATGGTAGACCAGCCGTACACAACGGTCGATGATGGTTTTCTGGACCGGCTGCAAGCCCTCCTTGCCGCCCACGATCAGCTCGCACAGCGACAGAATGAAGTCGGATTTCAAAGACAGCGGGCTTTCATCGTCCGAGTAGTCCAGGTTTAGGTCCATCGGGTTAATGTAGTCCCCGGAGGTGGGCGAAATCTTGATAACCTGCCCATGCAGCCGCTCCACAAGGGGCGCGTACTCCGATTCCGGGTCACACACGATGATGTCATCGGTGGTGAGCAGAAAACAGTTGGCGATTTCCCGCTTGGCGGAAAAGGACTTGCCGGAGCCGGGAGTGCCTAAAATCAGGCCGTTGGGGTTTTTCAGCTTCTTGCGGTCCACCATGATAAGGTTGTTGGACAGGGCGTTGATGCCGTAGTACAGCGCCTCTTTCCCGTTCTGGAAAAGCTCCTGGGTGGTAAAGGGGATAAAGATGGCGGTGCTGGAAGTGGTCAGCCCCCGCTGGATTTCCACCTGGTTTTGTCCCAAAGGCAGGCAGCTCATCAGCCCCTCCTCCTGCTGGAAGTCCAGCCTTGCCAGCTGGCAGTTGTACTTCTGCGCGATGCTGGACGCCTGAAACACGTTGTTGCCCAGCTGTCTGGCGGTGTCCGCCGTATTCAGCACCAGAAAGGTCACAAGGAACATCCGCTCGTTGCGGCTCTGTAAATCCTGCAGCAGCTTTTTGGCCTCGTTCCCGTAGGTAGCCAGGTCGCTGGGAATGATGTCCATATCGTACCCTGCCCGGACCGCCTTTTTCTGTTCCTCGATCTTGGCCCGGTCCAGGTCGGTGATTTTGCGCTTGACCGTCTTGATGGCCTTTACCTGGTCTAAGGACTGCACATGGAGGCTGACAATCAGGGAGCTTTCCATATCCAGAAAATCCGCCAGCATCCGGTCGTTCAATTCCGGCGCGAGAATCTGCACAAAGCTGACCGCGCCGTACTTTTTCCCCATGCGGAACTGCCTGCCGGTGCGGAACTCAAAGGAAGTGGGGGCGATGAAGTCCTTGGTGGAAAGGCCGGAGGGGGCCAGCCAGTCCCACGAAAAGGAAAAGGGAACCTGTTCGTCCATGTGGAATACGCCATGCAGCTGGGACAGCCGCGCCCGCCCGTCCAGCGGCTCCGCCACTACGCCCAGCCGCTTGAAGTTGTTGAGCAGGTCGGTTTCAATCCGTTCCAGCCGGGGCTTTGCCGCCCGGATGCTGTCCGCGTCAATGCCGAAGGTCAGGTATTTTGTCTTAATCAGGCCGTTGTTCCCCTTTGCCAGCTGGTTTTGCAGCATCTGGGTGTACTCGCCGCGGATGTTGTCAAAATCATCCCCCTGGGGCGGGATGGTGATGGACCGGGCAAAGGTTTCCTGGGACGCGGCCAGGTTGAGGAAGGACAGCTGGAACCGGATGGAGCTGTCAAAGTAGTTGAGGAAATCGCACCAGCCCTCGAAGATGGCGGTCTTATCCTCGTTTTGGGACAGCTGGTAATTGATGTCCTGAAACTGAATGGTCTTGGTATAGTAGCAGCCGGTCACGCGGCAGATGCCGTCCGGCCACATCCGTTCATAGGGGATGCTGTCCTGCGCGGAAATCCCCTTCTGGTCAGTGCGGCTGGCGCGGGAAATGGCGGCTTCGATCTGCTTCCGATCCGCGCGGGAGAGCTTCTTTTTCACCGGCATTGGCCCTTCGCCCTCCGGCGCTCTGCCGTTTGTCCGGTTTTTCTTTGCCGTAAACAATGTCATACACCTCCTTGTCGAGTTTGTCCTGCCGCTCCAATACGGCATAGAAGTTGTTGGTCTGGTAGGGGCGCTGCCGGGGCCGGAGAAAGGATACCCGGATCATGTTGCCGATGATCTTTTCCAGCGGCTGGCCGTTCTTCTCGTACATCGCCAGCAGGAAAAAGGGCAGCATGACAAGCATCATGCACAGGGCGGCGGCGCTGTTCCCGGCTGGCCCCCGAAGCAGAAAGAAAAGCGGTACGCCAATCAGCGCCCCGCTGCCAAAGCAGACTAACTGCCGCTTGGTGAGGTTGAAGGCCACCTTTGTCTTGACCTTCGTTAAGTCTTTGGGTACGGGTACATAAGCCATTTTTGCACACTCCTTTCGTTAGTGGGCCTGGAAGATCGCCTTGGCCATGCTGCCGCTCTTAAAGAGGGTCAGGCAGAGCAGGACCGTATATCCCACACAGGACCAGATGGCGGCAATCGTATCCTCGTCGGTGGCGATGTTCTGCACCAGGACCGCGTAGATTGCCACGCATACCATGATAAGGAACGCCTGAAAGCCTAACGCCATCAGGGAGCGCAGGTAATTCTGCCCCATGCCGCCCCATTCCCTGCCCATCATAGCGGCCATCGGGACCGGCGCGACCGAGGTGACGAGATATATTTCCAGCATACGGCCATAAATGACGATAAAAATACAGATGGTCAGCGCCCACATGGTAAGGCCGATAAACAGGGACTGGAACCACAGCCCGAACAGCGGCCCCAAATCCATCTCCATGAGCCTTGGCTCCAAATCCGCCATCGCGGAGGAAATGTCGATGGAAGCGTCCGCGCCGATGACGCCGGAAGCCTGGGCCACGATGCCCTGGGCTACATCAAACACGCCCATAACAATATTCCAGGTGTTGGTGACAATGAGGATGGCACAGGCGGTCTTGAAAATCCACTTGAAAAACACAGCGGTTTCAATGTCGTGGAAGTTGTTCTTGTCGGTGATGATCTGAATCAGCTCCAGCGTCATCACAAAGGCCAGAATCACGCCTGCTATGGGGAGAATGACCGTTTCCGAAAGGCTTTGGACCATGCTGAAAATACCCGCGTTCCAGCCCTGGGGCGTCTGCCCGATCTGCCCCGATATGTCCGCCACCTGGTTGTTGACCGAATCGAACATACTGGAAAGGTTGCTCATTATGCCGCCCACCAGCATTTCTTTCAGCCAGGTGGTGATTGCATCCAGCAGAAAATCCATACAGTGCTACCTCCTTTCCGCCCCTCCCGCGTTTGCGGGAGGGGCAAAGGTATGGGTGTTTCTGGTGCGGGGATTAGCCGAACAGACCGGAGAGCAGGGGTACAAGCACCATGCCGATCAGGGCAACGCCTCCGCCCGCCATGAGCTGTTTCATGCCCTGGCTTTTTGCTCATGTGAGATAAAGAAGTAAAAGAAGTGTAAAAAATTTTGCCGTTCCCTGTCCGGCTGACTGCCGGACGGGTCGGGCTTTAGTCGGGCAATTCTACCTTGCCGACAAAAGAGTAATAGATTTCGATTTCCTGTCTGCGGAGCTTCCCCCGGCGTTTCCCGTCAAGGGCTTCCGATTCGTGGATTACGATTTTCTCCACAAACT
>OFGO01000547.1_pt1 | contig 34023 bp, 31 predicted proteins | sample 1521761 | NCBI WGS metagenome assembly OFGO01 (sample SAMEA3504128, study PRJEB24116) | mouse gut metagenome | biome: mouse gut; feature: mouse-associated habitat; material: faeces | place: Denmark | collected 2011
GTCCGGGTTCATATGCAGCCCCATGGGCTGGTTGAAGTCAAGGAAAGAATGCTGGGTTCTGTCGGTTGGTCTGTACATGGCTTTTTGCTCCATTCCGTGGTAGGATTGGGGGTAAAACTGCAAGGAAAATCGATGCCTGGATGCAGAACCCCTGCAGTTATTTTATCATAAATATGCTGAAAAGTCAGTAAAATCAATGGTTTACAGACTTAAAAAGCAGACACTATTTAGAAACCAGTGTTTATACATATGTAGGGAAATATAAAGAATTTATATTATCGTTGCCTGACGACATACCTTCCATCGGCATGTTGGTGTGCGATCAAATTACTCATCCATCCATGTATTTTACAGAGCCATCTCCTTACTTAGAAGATACTTATTTTGGAAAATTTGCGTCCTATCCGAAACATCGTTTTAAAAATGAAGATGAACTATATATAACTGCTGTTTCAATGATTGCTGGCATTCTACATTTAGATGAAACAGGATTTACAAAAAATAGGGACGTGACAAAAAGAATTACTGTATCCTGCCGACATGCTTCGGTATTATTTAGCGCAATTTTAAAAGCAAAAGGAATTCCCTGCCGTTCTAGGGCTGGATTTATGGACTTTGGTAATACTGGTGATAGCTATATGGAACATTGGGTTAATGAATACTGGGATTTTAATGAAAATAGGTGGGTTTTGGTAGATGTTGATGGTTATTATGAGTATGAACAGCGTTTTGGTTACAGCCAATTTGATTTACCACGTCGAAAGTTTGTAACTGCATCCGAAGCATGGATTGGTTTAAGAAAAAATACGCTAAATAAAAAGTTAGACGTTTTTTCACTAAATCCTTTGGACGGTGTCTGTGAATATTTGTTCATGGATTTCCATGCATTGATGAATAATGAAATTTTTTATTCTTATCAACCCTTATATCTTCGTGGCGGCATACATACATTAAGCGAAAGTGAATTGCATGACCTTGACCGTTTGGCAGAATTGCTGTCAGAACCTGATAAAAATATGGAACAGATAGAAAATTTATGGACTACAAACGATAAATTTTCTGTGCTGACAAATAATACGCAGAACATCTACTATGATACTTTTGGATAACACTATGTCAAAAAATTTGTAATACTTTAGAGAACCTTAGTGATATTTGGATTTCGATAATTCGGCTTTACAGAATTATCGTAAGCGTCAAATAAGAACGTGTAGTGAAATATGTGGCTTTCTCCTGTAAACTTAGGGTTAGAGTTTTTAGCGTTCACTCCAAAAACTCTAAATCCAAGTAAAGGAGAATCCCCATGGACATTTCCACTTTAACTCCAGATAAGCAGGTGAAACTGCAGTACTGGCTGGACGTGATCCGGCAATGCAGAGCCTCCGGCCTGACAAACCAGGCATGGTGCGAACAGCATGATATCTCTTTAAAAAGCTATTATTACTGGATTGCAAAGATCCGGAAGCTGGCGCTTGAGGAACTGCCCCGAAAGAGTCATGGATGCAGGCCGGTCATGGAGCAGACTGCGTTGATGCCGGATGCGGCTCCGGAATTTACCCAGGTATCCCTTTGCGGCAGACAGGATTCCCATGCCGCTCCTGCCGCAGTGCTCCATACCGGTACTGTGACCGTTGAACTCTTTGAAGATACTCCCCGGGAGCTGCTGGAGGCTGTCCTGAAAGCAGTGCAGTCATGTTAGGAGACCTCTCCCGGGTGGAAAAGATCTACCTGCGCACCGGGTACACGGATATGAGAAAACAGCTGGACGGCCTGGTAGATATCATCCAGTACAGCTTTCAGCTTGATCCTTACAGCAATTCTTTGTTCCTCTTCTGCGGAAAACGTGCTGACCGGATCAAGGCAGTCCACTATGAAGGGGACGGTTTCTGCCTTTTCTATAAGCGCTACGAAAACGGCCGTCTAAAGTGGCCGCGCACAGGGGAAGAAGCCCGACAGATCTCCCATCAACAGCTGCGCTGGCTGCTGGAGGGCCTTTCCCCGGAACAGCCAAAGGCAGTCCGCAAATGGGCTCCTCCCAAGCCCCCAAAACCCGGAGATTCCTTATAAGTGCTGGAAAATCCTGCTGTTTTATGGTAGAATGAATCTATCAAAAAAAGGAAGGTTTTCAGCCCATGCCGGATACAGAGCAGGAGTACAAAAAACAGATCAAGGAATTGGAACAGCAGGTCCGGCTCCTCAGGGAGCAGGTTGATTTCCTTACCCGTAAGCTTTATGGAGCAAAATCCGAAAAGACGTCTGCCCTTGAAATAGAGGGACAGATGTCTCTTTTTAATGAAATGGAATCCTGTGCTGATCCGGATGCCCGTGAACCGGATCTGGTGGCAGTGGAAAAACATCTGCGTAAAAGGAAACATGCCGGCCGGCAGGAGAAACTGATAAAAGACATTCCCCGCAGCAAAGTGCTCCACACGATCGACGAGAGTGAACAGATCTGTGAAAGGTGCGGGAGCGCCATGGTAAAAGTGGGTGAGGAGTTTGTCCGTACGGAAGTACAGTTCATTCCTGCCAGCCTGAAAGTGATCGATCATTACCGGGAAACTTACGAATGCAGGACATGCCGCAAAAACGGAACGCCTTATATGGAGAAGTCTCCGGTACCCAGTCCCCCGGTCATGCATTCCCTTGCGTCTGCTTCCACCATCGCATGGCTCATCCATCAGAAGTTTGAACTGGGTATCCCCTTATACCGCCAGGAAAAGGAATGGGAGGCCCTGGGCCTTTCCTTAAGCAGGGCAACGATGTCGAACTGGCTCCTTTGCGTCTGCCGGGACTGGCTCTCTCATGTGGTCTCTCATTTGAGGCAGGAACTTCTGAAACAGGGGCATCTGCATATCGATGAGACCCATGTACAGGTGCTGAAGGAACCAGCGCGGAAGAACACTTCGGATTCTTACATGTGGGTGTACTGCAGCATCAGGGACCAGGCAAGGCCAGTCCGGTATTTTGAGTACCAGCCGGGGAGGGGCGGGAAGTATCCCGAAGCGTTTCTAAAGGGCTACACCGGATATATCCATACGGATGCCTATTCCGGGTACAATGGGGTGAAAGGGGTTACGAGATGTCTGTGCTATACCCATCTGCGCCGCGCTTTTGTGGATGCGCTGCCCAAAGACATCCATGACCCGAAAGCTTCAAAACCCGCAGAGGCAGTCCTGCGGCTGAATAAGCTGTTTGAGACAGAAAAGGAACTGGAGGGCCTTCCCCCGGAACAGAAGAAAAAGGAACGGCTTGGCCGCGAGAAACCGCTTCTCGAGGCTTTTTGGTCATGGGCAGAGCTAAACTCTGCCGGGGAACTGCCAAAGTCGAAGCTCCATACAGCCTTCCATTATGCCCTGAACAACCGGCAGGAATTTTTTAATTATCTTGAAGATGGGAACTGTTCCATCAGCAACTCTCTTGCGGAGAACTGTATCCGTCCGTTTGTGATCGGCCGGAAGAACTGGCTGTTTGCGGGAAGTCCGAAGGGGGCTGCTGCAAGCGCAGGGATCTATACCCTGGTCGAAACAGCGAAAGCCAATGGCCTGGATGCAATGAAATACATCAAATATATCCTGTCAGATATGCCAGGGAGTACATTTCTTGAAAATCCGGAATATCTGGATGACTATCTGCCATGGGATCCCATGGTACAGGAACGGTGCCGATGACCACTGCCCTTTTATTATAGAGGGTTGGTGGTTATTTTTCTATCCACTATCTTATTTGACGCTTACCAATATCCTACTCCTTTTTACCTCTCCGTTTTATACTATCACGGAAACCCCCGACTTTTGCCTGAAAGTATACTTTTGCCTGATAGTACGATTTTTTCCCCTATCGCCATGCTATCAGCGACATCAAAAAACACCAAAAAGAGGGGCCCACCAACCACTGTGATGAACCCCACAAAGCCTAAAAAACCTTGATTTTAAGCCTTTTTTCAATACTTTTGCCTGCAAGTACCCAAATTCCTATGGCATCAATTTAAGATTGCCGCCTGAGCCGCTGCCAGCCTCGCAATCGGCACCCTAAACGGTGAGCAGGAAACATAGTCCAGACCGATCTTGTGGCAGAATTCCACGGAGGAAGGATCTCCGCCGTGCTCGCCGCAGATGCCCACATGAAGCTTGGGATTCACGGGCTTGCCCAGCTTGATGGAAAGCTCCATAAGCTTGCCCACGCCGTTTTGATCCAGCTTTGCAAACGGATCGTTCTCCAGAATCTTGGTGTCGTAGTAAGCGTTCAGGAACTTGCCTGCGTCGTCGCGGGAGAAGCCAAAGGTCATCTGGGTCAGGTCGTTGGTTCCGAAGCAGAAGAAATCGGCCTCCTTTGCAATCTCGTCTGCAGTGAGAGCCGCTCTGGGAATCTCGATCATGGTTCCCACCTCGTACTCCAGCGCGATTCCGGATGCAGCGATCTCGGCATCGGCAGTTTCCACCACTACCTTCTTAACGAACTTCAGCTCCTTGATCTCGCAGATCAAGGGGATCATGATCTCAGGTTTCACATTCCAATCAGGATGCGCCTTCTTCACATTGATGGCGGCACGAATCACGGCCTTGGTCTGCATCCTTGCGATCTCGGGATAGGTGACGGCCAGACGGCAGCCTCTGTGTCCCATCATAGGATTGAACTCGTGCAGGCTTGCGATCAGGTTCTTGATATGCTCCACGGTCTTGCCCTGAGCATTCGCCAGCTTCTCGATGTCGGCCTCCTCCGTGGGAACAAACTCGTGGAGAGGCGGATCAAGGAAACGGATAGTGACGGGGCAGCCCTCCAGCGCCTCGTACAGCTTCTCGAAGTCGCTCTGCTGATAAGGAAGGATCTTCTCAAGGGCTTCCTCTCTGCCCTCCACCGTATCCGCACAGATCATCTCACGGAATGCGGCGATCCTATCCTCCTCAAAGAACATATGCTCGGTACGGCAGAGGCCGATGCCTTCCGCTCCCAGCTCTCTGGCCTTCTTGGCGTCTGCAGGCGTGTCGGCATTGGTGCGGACCTTCAGCACTCTGTACTTGTCGGCCCATGCCATGATCCTGCCGAACTCGCCGGCAATGGTTGCGTCCACAGTGGCAATCTTTCCGGCATAGATATTTCCGGTGGAGCCGTCGATGGAGATATAGTCTCCCTCCTTGAACTCCTGTCCTGCCAGAGTGAATTTCTTATTGGCTTCGTCCATGGCGATGTCATCGCATCCGGACACGCAGCAGGTTCCCATTCCTCTGGCCACCACTGCCGCATGGGAGGTCATGCCGCCCCTGACGGTAAGGATGCCCTGAGAAACCTTCATGCCCGTGATGTCTTCGGGAGAGGTCTCCAGACGAACCAGCACCACCTTCTCGCCTCTTGCAGCCCACTCTTCCGCATCCTCCGCAGAAAATACGATTTTTCCGCAGGCGGCGCCGGGAGATGCTCCCAGACCTCTGCCGATGGGCGTTGCAGCCTTCAGAGCGGCAGTATCGAACTGAGGATGCAGCAGGGTGTCCAGATTCCGGGGCTCAATCATTGCCACGGCCTCCTTCTCGGTCCTCATGCCCTCGTCCACCAGATCGCAGGCGATCTTCAGAGCGGCCTGCGCCGTTCTCTTTCCGTTTCTGGTCTGCAGCATATAGAGCTTCTTGTTCTCGATGGTGAACTCCATGTCCTGCATGTCTCTGTAATGATTTTCCAGCTTATTGCAAACATCCTTGAACTGCTCGAACACTTCGGGCATGATCTCCGCCATCTTTGCAATGGGCATAGGTGTGCGGACGCCGGCTACCACGTCCTCGCCCTGAGCGTTCATCAAAAACTCGCCCATCAGCTTCTTCTCGCCGGTGGCAGGATCTCTGGTGAAGGCAACGCCGGTGCCGGACTCGTCGGACCAGTTTCCGAAGGCCATCATCTGCACGTTTACAGCGGTTCCCCAAGAATAGGGAATGTCATTGTCCCTGCGGTATACATTCGCACGAGGGTTGTCCCAGGAACGGAACACAGCCTTCACGGCGCCCATGAGCTGCTCCTTGGGATCGTCGGGGAAGTCCTCTCCGATCTTCTCCTTGTATTCTGCCTTGAACTGGTTTGCCAGCTCCTTTAAGTCGGCGGCGGTAAGCTCCACGTCCTGCTTCACGCCCTTCTCCTTCTTTATCTTGTCGATGAGCTCTTCAAAGTACTTTTTGCCCACCTCCATCACGACGTCGGAGTACATCTGAATGAATCTTCTATAGCAGTCCCACGCCCATCTCTCGTTGCCTGTCTGATTTGCGATGGTGTTCACCACCGTCTCGTTGAGGCCAAGGTTTAAGATGGTGTCCATCATGCCGGGCATGGACGCCCTTGCGCCGGAACGCACGGAAACAAGCAGGGGATTCTGGGTGTCACCGAACTTTTTGCCGGTGATCTCCTCCATTTTGCCTATATATTCATTGATCTGTCCCTGAATTTCATCATTGATCTGCTTGCCGTCCTCATAGTACTGAGTACAAGCATCCGTAGTAATGGTGAAACCCTGCGGTACGGGCAGTCCCAGATTGGTCATCTCGGCCAGATTCGCACCCTTGCCGCCGAGAAGTTCCCGCATGTTCGCATTGCCTTCCGTGAACAAGTACACCCATTTCTTCATACTTTTTTCTCCTTAACTAATATTTTGGCAACCGAAAAATCGCCCGGCAGCCTTCTGCCAAAAAGTCGGACGATTTACCAGCACTGTACTTATTGTAACAATTTACCAGCGGAATATCAAGACAAACCGTATTGTTTTTTAGACATCCTTTAGATTTCGTGCAATCTGTTCATTTTCCACTTTCTCCCGGCGACAATATGCACAACCAAAACTGCCTCCGCCCCCGAAAGACTCATGGAAATCACTTATGCTCCGGCAAGTCCGGCCGGAACCCCTCAAAAATAAAAATGTCAAAATTTCTTCCGGCCTCCTCCAGCTGCTCCTGACTCCGCACCGTCCATGCCACAGCCGCGGCGCGGTATAGGCTCCGGCAAAGCCTTCTGGACAAGATCTGGGGATATTTGCAATTATAGGCTATAAAATCCGGTTTTGACAGCCAGTTCATCAAGAGGTTCTGGAGCACAAAATACAGAACCCCCACGTATTCCCCCTCCTTCAGAAACCCGTCCGACAGCTGCCCTCTGACGATCCGCCTCCTATGCCTGCGATACCAGAGCATGGCCAGAGGATTGAAGGATTCCACACAGTACATCCCCTTATACCCAAGGAGCAGCCTGTCCGCCTCCCCGCAGACCCTGATGTCAATGCTCCCGGCCTTCAGCTCCACGATCAGCGGAACCCTTCCGCCAACAAGCTCCAGCACCTCCTCCAATTTGGGAATCCTCTGGTCCGTACCGCAAAGCCTATGCTGCTGCAGTTCCTGAAATGTGTATTGGCATACCTTCCCCTCCCCACCGCACACACGCTTCAGGGTAAAGTCGTGAAACACCACCGGCACCCCGTCCTTGGTCAGCTGCACGTCCAGCTCTATGCCGTAGCCTGCCTCCACTGCCTTCCTAAAGGCCCTCAGGGAATTCTCGGGGGCATCCGAACTATTATCATGAAGCCCCCTATGAGCGTACATCCATTTGCCGAAGGCCGCCGTGTCGGGCCTGCCCGCCATTCTAGGCATGACCATGAGCAAATAAAGCAGCGCCCCTGCCACGCCGCAGATTCCGATTATCATCAGTATTCCAACAATTTCCATGTTCATCTCCGGAATATACTCCCGCCCAGACTTCCCCCAGACGCTTGAGTACCCCCGGCCTCTCCCTCCCCTTCCTCTTTATGGCTTTTTCGTGTGATTCTCGCTATTTCATTTTGCGCCACATACACTCTATTGCATTTTTGCTTTATTTTCAAGGGTTTTCTCGAATTTTCCTTGCCAATTCAAGGGTTTTATGTATAATAGGTAGAGGCGGAGAGCACTGAGACATTAAGCGGAACAAAATCCCCCCAACAGGGACTGAAATAGGAGGTATTGACATGATAAGTGTAAGCAATGTAACCTTACGAATCGGAAAAAAAGCATTATTCGAGGATGTAAACATCAAATTCACCGAGGGCAACTGCTATGGCCTCATCGGTGCAAACGGCGCCGGAAAATCTACCTTTCTGAAGATTCTCTCCGGCAATCTGGAAACCACAAAAGGAGACGTGATCATCACTCCCGGCCAACGGCTCTCCGTGCTGGAGCAGGATCATTTCAAATACGACGATTATTCTGTAATGGACACGGTGATCATGGGCAATGAGCGGCTTTATCAGATTATGAAGGAGAAGGATGCCATCTATGCCAAGGAGGACTTCACCGACGAGGACGGCATCCGGGCCAGTGAGCTGGAGGGCGAGTTCGCTGAGCTGGACGGCTGGGAGGCCGAGTCCAGCGCCTCCATGCTGCTGAACGGTCTGGGCGTGGAAACGGAGCTTCACTATTCCACCATGCGGGATCTGGACGGCAGCGTCAAGGTGAAAGTGCTGCTGGCCAAGGCCCTCTTCGGCAACCCGGATATTCTGCTGCTGGACGAGCCCACCAACCATCTGGATCTGGATGCCATTGCGTGGCTGGAGGACTTCCTCATCGATTTTGAAAATACTGTCATTGTAGTATCCCATGACCGTTATTTCCTGAACAAGGTATGCACCCACACTGCAGACATCGACTACGGCAAGATTCAGCTCTACGCCGGCAACTACGACTTCTGGTACGAATCCAGCCAGCTGCTGGTGAGGCAGATGAAGGAGGCCAACAAGAAAAAAGAAGAGAAGATCAAGGAGCTGCAGGAATTCATCTCCCGCTTCTCCGCCAACGCCTCCAAATCCAAGCAGGCTACCTCCAGAAAGCGGGCTCTGGAAAAGATCGAACTGGAGGAGATCCGGCCTTCCAGCCGCAAATATCCTTACATCGACTTCCGCCCTGACCGGGAGATCGGAAACGAGGTGCTCACCGTGGAGCATCTGTCCAAGACCGTCAACGGGGAAAAGGTCCTTGACGATATCACGTTTGTAATGGGCCGCAACGACAAGATTGCCTTTGTGGGAGGGCAGGAGCTGGCCAAGACCACCCTCTTCCAGATCCTTATGGGAGAGCTGGAGCCCGACGAGGGCAGCTACAAATGGGGCGTAACCACCTCTCAGGCCTACTTCCCCAAGGACAGCACCGCAGAATTTGACAATGATATGACCATCGTGGAATGGCTCACCGGCTACTCTCCCATCAAGGATGTGACTTACGTCCGCGGCTTTCTGGGCCGTATGCTCTTCGCCGGAGAGGACGGCGTCAAAAAGGTGAAGATTCTGTCCGGAGGCGAGAAGGTACGCTGTCTGCTGTCCAAGATGATGATCAGCGGCTCCAACTGTCTCGTTCTCGACGAGCCCACCAACCATCTGGACATGGAATCCATCACTGCCCTAAATAACGGGCTCATCAAGTTCCCCGGTGCGGCGCTGTTCTCCTGCCACGACCACCAGTTCGTCCAGACCACGGCCAACCGTATCATGGAAATCCTGCCCGGCGGACAGCTGATCGACAAGATCACCACTTACGACGAGTATCTGGCCAGTGATGAGATGGCCAGAAAGCGCACTGTGTTCACCGCAAACAAGGGAGAGGACGAAAACTGACATGGAGATTGTGGACCTGCATGTACATTCCAGCCGTTCCGACGGCACACTCTCTCCCTCAGAGCTGGTGGACTATGCTATGGAAAAGGGCCTTGCCGCCTTTGCCCTCACGGATCATGACACCGTAGACGGGCTGGAGGAGGCCCTGCAGTACGCCCGCGCTCTCTCCCACTCTAAAGGCCGGGCCGACGCGCCCTCCCGCCCCGTGGGCCAAGAGAGCGGGCCTGCAAGCTCCTGCGCCTGTTCTGCCGCCGGAAATAACGCCTTTGCGGTTGTCGGCAGCCCTCAGGGCTCTTCGGCGGAGGACGACACAGCTCGCCCCGTGCCCGAAGTCATACCCGGAATAGAATTTTCAACGGAATACCGTGGCAGGGATATTCACATACTGGGACTCTACATCGATCACAAAAGCCCTCTGCTGCAAACGCAGCTGAAGGCCTTCGTGGATTCCAGAATCACAAGGAACCAAAAGATGTGCGGGCTTCTGCAGAAGGCGGGCATGTCCGTGACCTATCAGGAGCTGCAAAGCACCTTTCCCGATGCAGTGATCACCAGAGCCCATTATGCCAAATATATGCTGAACCATGGCTATATCAGGACCATGAAGGAAGCCTTCGACCGCTATATAGGGGACGGATGTCCTTGTTATGTTCCTCGGGAAAAGGTCACTCCCCTTCAGGCGGTGAAGCTGGTGCTGGAGGCAGGGGGAATTCCCATACTGGCCCACCCGATCCTCTATCATCTGACCGATGCCCAGCTGGAGGAGCTGACCAGCGAACTGAAGGCCGCCGGCCTCATGGGCGTGGAAGCCGTCTACAGCACCTACACCGACGCCGAGGAGCGCCGTATCCGCAAGCTCGCCTCTCAGCACGGACTGCTGATCAGCGGCGGCAGCGATTTCCATGGAGCAAACAAGCCGGGGCTGGATCTGGCCGTTGGCTACGGAAAGCTCTTCATTCCCTATTCTATATTGGCTGAAATCAAAAAAGCGTCAGGAAGATAAGCTTCCTGACGCTTTTTTGACTTTGCTGGCCAAAGCCTGCCGGAGGGCCTTCTGTGCCTCCGCACATCCGCCCACGGCCCTTCAGCCTTCCACGATGAGATATCTGCCGTCACCGATATCGAAGACTTCGTCCGCACTGAGAATCTCGTCCTCCATCATGCCTTCCGTGTCCATACCTTCTTCTTCAAAGAATTCGATTACTTCATCCACGGAGTCAACCACTACAGCCATACAGTCTACCAGAAAGTTCTCCGCCTCCTCAAGCGTCTCTGCCACCTTCTCCGTAAACAGCTGCAGCTGATTGTCCAGAAAGCACTCCAGCACCTCTTCGTCAAAGTCGTGATCCTGCATATTCCCCACCCCCTTGCTTCTCTAAGCTACTGCTATGCCCACATAATAATACGATTATCTGCTTATGTCAATATCCATTTTTCTCAAAATCCGTCCATATTCGAGCGGCGCGCCAGCCGCCTCCTCCACGGTCCAAACGGGGAGCGCTCCCCAAATATCCGATTGCAAAAATCCAGTCGAAATGGTATCATAAGATAGAAAATTCTATACCATATGGAGAACGTCATGAAAAGAAAGAACAAGCTTCTGTTTCCGGCCACTCTACTGGCCATTCTATCGTTGTCCGGATGCGGGGAGCGGAATTTGGATTCCGCAAAAGAGATTCCAGCCCCCGGCACGGAGACCGTTTCCCTGACCGTCTGGGGTGCCGCTGAGGATGAAGAGCTGCTCCGCCAGATCATAGACGGATTTCTGGACGAATACCGCGGTCAGGCGGATTTTTCCATCACCTTTGAACCCCAGAGCGAAAGCACATGCACCAACATATTGATGGACGATCTGGAAAACGGCGCGGATGTATTCGCATTCGCGGACGACCAGCTGAACACGCTGGTAGCTGCAGGCGCTCTGGATCCCGTGGAGAATCCGGAATCCGTCAAGGAATCCAATCTGGAGGAGGCCGTGCTGGCTGCCTCTGTGAACGACACACTGTACGCCCTGCCGCTGACGGCGGACAATGGATATTTTCTATACTACAACAAACGCTTTTTTTCCGAAAAGGATATCGAATCTCTGGATCGGATGCTGGATGTGGCCGAAGATAACGGCAAAAAGGTTTCCATGGAATGGTCCTCCGGATGGTATGTGTACTCCTTGTTCGGCAACACCGGCCTCACTCTGGGCCTGAATGATGACGGCATCACCAACTACTGCACCTGGAATGCCGCCGAGGGAGAAATTCTGGGAACCGACGTGGCCCGGGCCATGGTGGGTATAGCCAAACACCCCGGATTTGTCAGCACCGACGACACCGGATTTCTGGAGGGCGTCAAGGACGGCTCCATTATCGCAGGAGTCAACGGTGTGTGGAACGCCGTGGCCGTAGAAGAAGTCTGGGGCAGCGACTTCGGAGCGGCCAAGCTCCCTTCCTATGCTTGTGGCGGACAGCAGGTTCAGATGGCCTCCTTTTCCGGCTATAAACTCATCGGAGTGAATGCCTATTCCCAGCACAAGGATTGGGCCGCCAAGTTGGCAGAATGGATCACGAATCAGCAAAATCAGGAGCTGCGCTTCCGGCTGCGGGGGCAAGGCCCTTCCAACACTCTGGCCGCCGCATCGGAGGAAGTACAGAATGCCCCGGCCATCACAGCGCTGCTGGAGCAATCAAAATATTCCTGCCTCCAGCGCATCGGAGGCAATTTCTGGGATCCGGTCACTGCCTTCACAGGAGAAATCCTAAACGGAATCCCGTCAGGAAAGGGCCTTCAGGAACTGTTGGACGAAATGGTTCAAGGCATCATCGCCCCCTGAGCGGTCCGCACTAGACATAAAAGGAGTTATTGCCATCATGAAGAATATCAGCCTAAAGCATCGTCTGATCATACCTATTGCCCTGCTGGGCATTGTGGCGCTTTTGTCGAACATCCTCTCCGTTCTCAACATACGCAATGTGAACGCAAGCGCCTCAAACATCGCTGACAACTATATGGACGGCCAAAGCCGTCTGGCGGAAATCTGTCAGGCCTCCATGGACATACATAAGATGGCCCTGAGCCATATCGTCGCCACCGATTACAACACCATGATTGCGCTCATACAGCAGATCAAGGAGGAAGAAGCTCTTCTGGATCAAATGCTTGAGGAATACAGCCAGCATGTGCCGTCCTCCGATCAGCATAGGTATGAGTCTCTTCTGTCAAATTATGCCTCCTTCAAGCATGCGCTGGTTCATTTAGCCTGCGCAAGCGCCAGCCACAAGACTCAGTATGCCTACACTCTGGCCAACGGGGACGTGGCCGCCTGCGCCGATGCCATGGAGGCGGACATTGACGCCCTGAGCGCGTCCATCAGCCAGCAGACCCAGAGCGCAAGAGCCCGCCTCTCCGCAGTATACATATTTTCGTTAGTGGTGGGCATCACGGCCGCCTTGGCCTGCCTCCTGCTAATTTTTACGGATCTGAGGCTGATCAACAAAAACGTGGTAATTCCCATAAAGAGCATGCTGAGGACCATTCAGGAAAGTACCGGAAGCATAAACAGCATGACGGGGGAAGTGCTGCAGAGAACACAAGCATCGAAAAAAAGCGCCTCCAGCCTTTCCGCGCTGGCACAGAACCTATCGGCCACCATTCAGGGCGTAGCCGATAATGTATCCGTCATCAACGACAATGCGGAGAACGTAAAGCAGGATGTACATAACATTGCGGAGGAATGCGGCGCCATCACCGCCTACACGGTTCAGATGAACACACGGGCCGACGCCATGCAGCAGTCAGCCCGAACCAGCGCCGAAATCACCAGCGCCAAGGCCGAGGAAATTCTGCGTTCCTTGAACAACGCAATCGAGAAGAGCAGAAGTGTGGATCAGATCAAGAATCTCACGGGAGACATTCTCGCCATCTCCCAGCAGACCCGTCTCATTTCCCTGAACGCCTCCGTGGAAGCCGCCAACGCCGGAGCCGCCGGCAAGGGCTTCGCCGTAGTCGCTCAGGAAGTTCGGGACCTCTCCAATTCCAGCCAGCAGACGGCCAACAAGATTCAGGAGATCAACGATGTAGTGACTGCCGCCGTACACAACCTCTCCGAGAACGCGCAGCTCCTGATAGACTATATGAGTCAGTCTGTCCTCACGGAATTTCAGGCTTTCGTACAGTCCGGCAGCCAGTATAAAGAAGACGCCGCCTATATCCGCAGGGCCATGGACGAGTTTCACGACAGAACCGAGCGTCTGAAGCATTCCATGTCCGGCATTGCCGACTCCATCGGCACCATCACCAAGGCTATGGATGAAGGTGCGGACGGCGTGGCGGGCATGGCGGGCAATACCAGAAGTCTGGTTTCCGACATGGAAGATATCCCCCGCCGTATGGGCACTAATCAGGAAGTCGTAAACGGGCTGGAGCAGGAAACCGTAGCATTCAACAATCTATAATGATCTTGGAGGGAAGCGGGGGCATCATGTAAACCGAAGCAGCTCCAGAGGATGCTCGATCAGATCGTCCGCGCCGCCCTCCTCCAGCTCCTTTCTATCCCGGAATCCCCATAGGGCCCCCACCGTAAAGACTCCCGCGCTCTTTCCGGTCTTCATATCGGTGGCGGTATCCCCCAGATACAGAATATCTGCCGCAGATAGGCAAAGCTTTTCCTGAATTCGGAAGACTCCCTGAGGGCTTGGCTTGATCTCCATACCCTCCTCTTGTCCCTGTATGATATCGAAATATCCTCCCCCGAACAAGCTCTCTATCACATTGATGGTCTCCGCATGAGGTTTATTGGACAGAACGGTTATCTTTACTTCCTGCTCCTTCAGCGTAGCCAAAAGCTCCGGGATTCCCTCATAGGGACGCACCCGGTACATGCAGTTCTCCCGAAACACTTCACGGTAGCGGGCATACGCCTCCTTGAAATGCACAAGCTCCTTGTCCCCGCCTGCGGTCAGCGCCCGGCGCACCAGATTCGCCGCTCCATCCCCCACAAAATACTTATACTGCTCCACGGAAAAAGGACCGTACCCAAAGGGTTCCAAGGCCTTGTCCCCGCTGTATTTTATGCTTTGGATGGAATCGGAAAGAGTTCCGTCCAAATCAAATATCACTGCTCTTTTCATTCCCCTATCCACTCCTTTGCCTCTTGATAGAGCCTTCCCACGGGCAGCCCCACCACATTATTATAATCACCCTCTATCCTTCTCACGAATCTGGCGAAATAGCCTTGAATGCCGTAAGCTCCGGCCTTGTCCATGCAGTCCCCCGTGGACACATAACGGCGTATTTCCTCCTCCGTCAAAGGGTAGAAGCTCACCTTCGTCACCTCATGAAATACTTTCCGGCATATCCCCTCTCTTGTCTCTCCAGCATCCGCTGTCCCCGCATCCCGACCTCTTTTGTACAGCAAAGTAACTCCGGTATACACCTCATGAGTTCCGCCTGAAAGCCTGCGCAGCATCTCTGCCGCCGCCTCCACGCCGGAGGGCTTGCCCAGTATCTCTCCTCCCTCCGCCACAACGGTGTCCGCTCCGATGACCAGAAGATCCTCCGGGGTGTCGGCCAGCATGCCCAGCACCACTTCCGCCTTCTGACGGGAGAGTTCTTCCACCACGCCTCCCGGCCAGACCGCCGACGCCTTCTCTTCCATGTCCGCCGTCCGCACCTCAAATGCAAGGCCGATCTGGGCCAGCAGCTCCCGCCTGCGGGGAGACGAAGATGCAAGTACAATCTTGAGCATATTATTCTTCCTTTCCAATATCAATCTATACGGTGCTGCCCTTCCAGACGCTTCCTCCGCCACGCCTCTTCAGGCCTTTGGTTCTCTTGGTTCCGTCTTTCCAGACACTTCCTCCCCCACACCCTTTCAGGCCTTCGGTTCTCTTGGTTCCGTCTTTCCAGACACTTCCTCCGCCACGCCTCTTCAGGCCTTCGGTTCTCTTGGTTCTGTCTTTCCAGACGTTTCCTCCCCCACACCCTTTCAGGCCTTCGGTTCTCTCGGTTCCGTCTTTCCAGACACTTCCTTCAAGCGTCCTGCCCTCCATAGCCCCACCCTATCCTTCGTGGTGGATCTCCGGTATGAAGGTTCTCGTGGCACCGGCATCCTCCCCGGCTGCGGCCCTTGCCTCCTCGGCTGCCTCTGCACAGAACTGCTCCTGCGAATTGCACGGCTTCCTGCGTCTTCTCTCAGGCCTCTGGTATGTACCGTCGCCCTGAAGCACAGAGGCCTTCGAGTTGTCGTCAAGCTGGCACTGAAGGATGTGCAGCAGCTTCTCTTTCAGCTCAGGTCTGTCCACCGGAAAGAGGATCTCCACCCGGCGCTCCAGATTTCTGGGCATCCAGTCCGCACTGCCGCAATATATCTCATAATGCTCATCGTTCTCAAAATAAAAGATTCTGCTGTGTTCCAAAAAATTGCCCACGATGGAGCGCACCGTGATGTTCTTGCTGACTCCGGAAATCCCCGTCTTCAGGCAGCAGATCCCCCGGACGATGAGGTCGATCTTTACTCCCGCCGCAGAAGCCTTGTACAGCGCGGCGATGATATCCTGATCGCAGAGAGAGTTCATCTTGGCGATGATTCTGGCAGGGCGGCCCTCCTTTGCAAATTTCTCCTCCCTCCCGATCAGGTGGAGGAACTTGTTTTTCAGCCACAGCGGCGCCAAGGACAGCTTGTTCCAAACCAGCGGCTCCGAATATCCCGACAGCATATTGAATACCGCTGTAGCATCTTCCCCTATGCTCTCCGAGCAGGTCAGAAGTCCCATGTCTGTGTAAAGCTTGGCAGTGGCGTCATTATAATTTCCCGTTCCCAAATGCACGTATCGCCGTATTCCGTCTTCCTCCCGCCGCACCACAAGCGTGATCTTACTGTGGGTCTTCAGGCCTACCAATCCATAGATCACATGGCAGCCCGCCTTCTCCAACATTCTGGCCCAGACGATGTTGTTCTCCTCGTCAAAGCGGGCCTTCAGCTCCACCAGCACCGTCACCTGCTTGCCGTTCTCAGCGGCCAGCGCCAGAGCGGCGATGATGGGAGAATTGCCGCTGACCCGGTACAGTGTCTGCTTGATGGCCAGCACCTCCGGATCTCTGGCCGCCTGACGGATGAACTCCACCACAGGCTCAAAGGTCTGATATGGATGATGCAGCAGAATATCCCCCTTGCGGATCTCGTCGAAGATCACACAGCCCATTGGCAACCGGGGCACCTGCTTGGGAACGAACTTCAGCGCCTTCAGATGCTCGAAGCCCTCCAGACCGTACACCTTCATCAGTACGGTCAAATCCAAAGGCCCCTCTATGACATAAATGTTCTGCTCCTCTATGTGCAGCTCCTCCCTCAGAATCTTTAAGAGCCGCTCGTCGCATTTTGCCTCCACCTCCAGACGGATGGCCTGCCCCCACTGCCGCTTCTTCAGCTGCTTCTCGATCTCCTTCAGAAGATCCGCCGCCTCGTCCTCCTCGATGGTCAGATCCGCATTCCGCATGATGCGGAACGGATGGGCGCATACGATATCATAGTTCAGGAACAGTTTGTGCATATTCCTCTCTATGATCTCCTCAAGGAAAATGATCCTCCTGCCCCCGTCTCCGGAAGGCAGCTCCACAATGCGGCTGAGGACTCCCGGCACCTGCACCGTGGCGAACTCCAGCTCTCCCTTCTCGTTCTTCTTCCGCACCAGCGCGGCGATGTTCAGGGTCTTGTTCCGCACCAGCGGAAAGGGTCTGGAGGAGTCCACCGCCATGGGCGTCAGCACAGGATACACATTCTCCTCAAAGTACTTATCCACGAAGGCTTCATCCTTCTTTGAAAGCTCTTCATGCCTGCTTATGATCTTCAGTCCGTTCAGCTTCAGCTTGGGCACCAGCGCCCGATTGTAGGTGGAGTACTGCAGCTCCACCAGCTCATGGATGGCCACATCCAGCCTCTCCAGCTGCTCCGCCGGCGTAAGCCCTGCGATATCCGGCTTCTGGTATCTGGCATTTACCATATCCTTCAGGGACGCCACCCGGATCATGAAAAACTCATCCAGATTGGACGCGGTTATGCTCAGAAATTTCAGCCGCTCAAACAGCGGATTGTTCTTGTCTCTTGCTTCGTTGAGCACTCTTCTGTTGAAAAGAATCCAGCTCAACTCCCTATTGGTATAATATTTCGGATCATAGAAATCTATCTCGCTCATAGCTGCCCCCACATCTTATAATTGGTATAGGATCATAGAAAGCCGTTTTGCTCTCTATAAGATTTTGCGCTGCTTCAGCACCGGCTCCACGCTGAACACTTCCTTGAAGAACTCCCTATTGGCCTCAAAGAATCCCTTCTCAAGGGTGATATCCTCCTGAGTGTCCACCGTCAGGATCATCTGGCCGTCCCGAAGGGCCGCCTTCAGACCCTGCAGCTTCTGCCTATGGCTTCTGTCCAGACTGCTGGCCAGCCGCAGTATGGCCGTAAGCTTAGCCACAATCAAAAAGGCTTCTCTGCCCATGCTGTCCGCCTGCTGGCCGTCATAGACGAATCCGCTGTGGTTGAATCGCACCACATTGGCCACGATCTTCCGCTCCTGATGGGACAGTCCGATGATCTCCGTAGCCATGACGATCTGGTAGGAAGTCTCCCCTGTATTGATCAGGCTGACATATTTCCCGCAGTCATGGAGAATAGCCGCCAGCCGCAGATACAGCCGCTCCCTCTTTCCCAGTCCGTGGATCCGTTTCATGCTGTCAAAGATGACTGTGGTAAGATTCTCCAGCGTCTCCGACCTCTTCCGGATCCCCAGATACCGCTTGCTGATGTTCACGGCGCAGGCGATGATATCCTCCTCGAAGTCATGCTCCCCCTGAATCATCTTCATCTTTTCCCCGTATTCGTATGCAATGCCGTCGCAGAGCGTCACCCCAGGCGCCCAGATACGCTGGGCCCCCATCAGCTGTCCGATGCACCGGATCAGCACCGCGCTGATGAATACCAGCGGAACCCGCTCCTGAGGCATGTTCATGGACGCGGCAATCTGTCCCAGATCCCGGCCCCTGAGCCTCTCGAACAGCTTGTCGAACTCCGCCGCCTCCATGACAGGCCCGCTTCCGTTTTTTGCGCTCTTCTTCACCGCCCAGGGAGAAAGATAATCGTCAATGACAATAAGATTTTTGATCTCCCGGTCCTTCAGGTACATCCGCTTATAAGTGCCCAGACGGGCCATGGCCATCTCGTTGATGAAATCCTCCTTCTGGAAGCTCTTGGCCGCAAAGCGATTCAAGTACTCCTGAATCCGCAGGACTCCCAATCGCAGGTTCTGGGTGGACACAAGGGTGTCGTTGTCAAACAAGGAAATCTGGATGCTGCCCCCGCCGATATCCAGAATCGCCGTCTTCTCCTCGATGACTTTGCGGAAACTCTCCCCTTTGGAGGCCGCCGCCTTATAGTCCATGAAGCGCTGCTCGGAATTCCCCAGAATGTCCATCCTGATCCCTGTGCGCTGAGCGATCTGGTCCAGCACGATGGTGGTATTCTGAGTCTCCCTTATGGCGCTGGTGCCGTATGCCTTATAGTCGTTTACCTTGTAGGAGCGCATGATCTCCCAAAAATCCTTCAGCGTGCGGCAGAGTTCATCCATCTTCTCATTGCTGATCTTGCCGGTGGCATAAGTGTCGGATCCAAGATCCAGCCTCCTGCTGACGCAATCGATCTCCCGCATGCTGTTGTTCCCCGGAAATTCAAAAATCTTCAATGTCAGCTCATAGCTCCCCACGTCTATGGCCGCAAAGGTCTTCACGCTCATATCATACCCCTCTCCTAATGTCTTTTGCCTATTCCGCCGTTCCGCAGCCATCCTATTTATGCACTTCCCTGCCCTTTGGGCTGCCTGTCCGCTGCAGGCTCCCGCAGCTCTGCCCTTGGAATACCTGCCCGCTGCAGGCCCCCGCAGCTCTGCCCTTGGACTACCTCCCCGCTGCAGGCTCCCGTAGCTCTGCCCTTGGACTCCCTCCCCGCTGCAGGCCCCGCAGCTCTGCCCTTGGACTCCCTCCCCACCGCCGGCCCCGCAGCTCTGCCCTTTAGCCGCCCCTTCTCAGACATAAGCACGTGCAAAAAGTATATGCATAAAAGTTATAGATCCCCGCTGCCCTTCAGATAGTCTATGAACTGCTGGGCGGTCCGTCCGGAAAGCCCCCCGTGGGCCAGCTCCCACTTATTGGCCGCAAGGAAAAGCTCCTCCTGCGGCATGTTCACGCCGTTTCTCTCCGCCAGAACCTTCACGATGCCCTGAAACTGCTTCTTGTCCGGGGCGCCGAAATAGATGGTGACTCCGAAGCGGTACACCAAGGACAGCTTCTCCTGCACGGTATCGCTGGTGTGCATGTCCTGCCGCGCCTCCGAAAGACTGCCGTCCTCCGTCTTATCCCCGTAGTTCTCCCGGATCAGGTGCCGGCGGTTGGAGGTGGCATAGATCAGAACATTCTCCGGCTTCTTTTCCAGCCCACCTTCGATCACCGCCTTTAGGTATTTGTATTCGATCTCGAAATCCTCAAAGCTCAGATCGTCCATAAAGATAATGAACTTATAGTTGCGGCCCTTGATCTGGCTGATGATCCGGTTCAGATCCTGAAACTGATGCTTGTACACCTCAATGACCCTCAGGCCCTTGTCATAATATTCGTTGGCGATGGCCTTGATGCAGGAGGACTTGCCCGTGCCCGCGTCCCCGAACAGCAGGCAGTTGTTGGCCGCCCTGCCCGCCACGAAGGCGTCCGTATTGTTGATAAGCTTTTCTTTCGGAATCTCGTACCCCACCAGATCCTCCAGCCTCACATGAGCTATGCGGGGCACCGGCTGTATGCAGGCTCTCCCGTCCTCGTCTCTGCCTATGCGGAAGCATTTATGTAGCCCAAGTTTGCCCACGCCGTACTCCCGGTAGAAATCCGTCAGCACCGCCTTCATCTCCTCCGCCGTTGCTGCCTGCCCCAGCTTCACGGCCAGCTCGCAGATCCGGGCGCAGATTCGGGCATTGTAGACCCTGCTCTCCAGACTGTTTCCCTGATAATCCTCCGCCATGGAAAATCCGGCCACATGGAGCCTTTCGCATATAGGACCGAAGTCATAGTCAAAAAACTCCTTGAATATCTCCATGTCATGCAGCGCCGCATGGTTGACGGTTCCCAAAACCGCCCCCCGCATCTCACAGCTGCGGCTGTAGCTGTTCTCATGAGTCACCAGCAGATGGGCCAGATAGCAGTGCCACAGATTGCCGTGAAACCCGTAAGTTCCCGCCAGCTCTAAAAGCCCGTGAAGGAAACCATAGAGCCGGGCGGCCATCTCCCTCTCAGCCCGGGTTCCCCCCACAGCCTTGTTCATAATTCCGTCTTCATAGTCCTCCGCAAGCTCCGCTATCTCTCTCAGCAGCCTGTCCCGGTCCTCCTGAAATATCCTATATAAAATCAATTCCTGCCTTCTCATACCCTTTGCTCCCATTCAATAGTTCCCCAGAATCTTCATATTCCGGGCCTCTTCCCGAAGACCCCTCAGAGCGTTTTTAACCGCCCCGTCCGCAAGGTTCCCCTCGAAGTCGATAAAAAAGCGGTACTCCCAGTTTCTGTCCTCGATGGGCCTGCTCTCTATCTTTGTCATATTCAGGTCGTTATAGATAAAATGAGACAGCATATGATACAAAGAACCGCTCTCGTGGGCCACCTCGAAACAGATGCTCACCTTTCCCGCATCCTTCCGGAATATTTTCTGATTTGTCACGATAATGAATCTGGTGGAGTTGGTCCCGGACTGATTCACCCGCCTCTGCAGCACCTCCAGACCATAGACTCCGGCGGCATGCTCGCTGGCCACTGCGGCCTGAGCCGGATCCCTGTCCTCCGCCACCTTTCTGGCCGCAAAGGCATTGTTCAGCATACTGATCTGCTGCCAGCCGTGCTCCGCCAGATATTTTGAACTCTGCATCAGGGACTGGGGATGGGAAAACACCTTCCTGATCCCTTCCAGACTTGCCCCCGGAACCCCCAGCAGGCAGTGTTCTATGCCGATGATCTGCTCTCCTACTATATAATTTTCGTACTCCTGCAGCAGATCATATATCTCGCTGACGATCCCCGCCGTGGAATTCTCTATGGGCAGCACCGCAAAATCCGCTCTCCCGTCGTCTATGGCATTCATGGCATCCCGAAAGGTGTCCACATGAAAGCTTTTCACGTCCCGGCCGAAGTACTGCAGCATGGCCGCCTGAGAATAGGAGCCCTCCGCCCCCTGAAACACCACTCTGGCATTCTCCGTCTCCAGACTGTCCACGCCGATGAAAGGCAGCCTTCCAAGGCTCCCGCTCTCTGTCAGGCACTGATACTGCAGCTTCCTGCTCATGGACATGATCTGCTCAAACAGCTCCTGCACTCCTCTGGCGTTGAACTCGCCGTGGGCAAGTGCCCTCACCTTCGCCAGCTTCTCCAGCTCCCTCTGCCTGTCCAGAACATTTCTGCCCGTGGCGATCTTGTACTCCGCCACCTCCCTGCTGACGTCCATGCGCCGCTGGTACAGCTCCACGATCTTGCCGTCTATCTCGTCTATCTGTTCCCTCAGTTTTGATAAGTCCATCGTATGCGACTCCTTTGCAACCACTTTTTTCTATCTTATAACAAAACAATCTTGATAGCAAGCGAAAAGGGGTGTAAAATGTAGATGCGCCATACATTTGCCCTGCAACCCGTTGCTGCACGGCCCAATGGCCCAAAGTATTCTTCAGAATAGGTGATTATCATGAAAAAAGAAGCTAAAATCGTATTATCAGTAGTGGCGGCGATCCTCGTGATTGCCCTGATGAGCATCATCATGCTGTCCCAGCGCATTACCATGAATCCGGCGGGAACCGTAGGCAATACCGCGGGCAATCTCAACAACGGAGGTCTGGTGTGTGAATATGACGGTGTTGTTTATTTTTCCAATACCTTTGAGGGCGGCAGTCTGTACAAAATGAACCCGGACGAGAGCGGTCTGAAACGGATCAATACCCTGAAGGTGCAGAATATTCTGGCCGGCGGAAAATACCTCTACTATTTCCAGACCGGCGCCACCAAGACCACCGACTTCAGCGAGCCTTTCAACGTCCGCTCTCTGGAGCGCTGCAGGCTGAACGGAAGCAATTCCACCTCTCTGATCCGGGAGGTGGTCACAATGGCCCAGCTGGTGGACAATTATCTTTATCTGCTCACCTCCACCAGCTCTGGCCCCCGGTTTTCCAAGCTCAAAATCGACAATTCCGACAGAGAAGAGCTGGGGACCTTCCCCATCAACCCTGCCTGCGCCGTAAACGGCACCATCTATTACAACGGTACAGAAAGCAACCATTATCTTTACGCCTTGGACACCGCCACCGACACCCCCCGGGAGGTATGGCGGGGCAACCTCTGGTATCCCATACTGGAGGGCGACTATGTATACTATATGGATGTGGCTAACAATTATAGGCTCTGCCGTTATTCCATGTCCCAGAATATGATAGAGATCCTGACGCAGGATCGGACAGACTGTTTCAATGTGGGAGGCGGATATATTTATTATCAGAAGAACGGCGCAGACCCGCAGCTGAAGTGCATGCGCACCGACGGCACCGATGTGAAGGTCATCGCTCAGGGCAACTATACCCACATCAACATGAGCTCCCAGTATGTGTATTTTCAGGAATTCGGAAATGACTCCGTCCTATATCACTCCCGTCTGGGCACCGGCTATTTCGAGCCCTTTCAGGCGGCAGCTCAGGCGGCGGAGGAATGAGGACGGATCCTCATTCCTCGATATGGTCAAGTCCCTGACTGAGGATGGTAACGATATGGGCGTCTGCCAAAGAATAAAATATGGTCTTGCCTTCCCGGCGGTTTTTCACCAGCGCCATCTGCTTCAGCACCCGCAGCTGGTGGGAAATCGCTGACTGGGACATCCCCAGTACCGCCGCAATGTCAAACACGCACATCTCCGCACTCAGCAGCACATAGAGAATCTTCAGCCTCGTGCCGTCCCCGAACACCTTGAAAAACTCCGCCAGATCCAGCAGCTCCTCCTCAGGGGGCATTTTTTCGTCTATATCCTTTAAGGTCTCATGGTTCACATGAAGATACATATTTCCTTCCATGGCTCTACCTCTCTGCAGGCTTCAGCGCATCCGTCAAACCCGTAAGCTTTCTCTCAAAGCTCTCTTCCGCCTTCTTCCCTTATTCTATACCAATTCTTTTCTCTTCGCAAATATAATTTTGAGGCGGAGACTAAGCAGCAGCCGATACCCCGCTGTTTACCCGCTGTTTAGGCAAAGCCCCTCTTGACTCACTGCCTTTGAAAGTAAGTCTTCTCCATGCCCTCCGACATCACAATTTTTCCGTCCTCCAGAACAAACAGTACCTCCGCCCCGTACTTCCCAGCCAGCTCCATCCCCTTCCGGGGCCCCAGGATAAAGCAGGCTGTGGACAGCCCATCCCCTATAAGCCCCTCTCTGGTCAGCACGGTCACGCTCCTTACCCCGCTGTCCGCCGGATACCCGGTGGCAGGGTCCAGAATATGGTGATATCTGACCCCGTCCACCTCCGCATACCGCTCATAGTCCCCTGAAGTGGAGACACACCACTGTCCCTCCAAAGACAATATCCCCACATTGGAGGAGGTGTCCGCCGGATCCGGAATCCCCACCCGCCAGCTGCTCCCGTCGGGCTTGCTCCCATAAGTCAGCACGCTTCCGCCCACGGATATCACTGCCCCGGTGATCCGGGACTCCCTCTCCAGCAGCCCAAGAAGCTCGGTCAGGGCCAGCCCTTTCCCGACCGCTCCCAGATCCAGCTGCATCCCCTCCGGCAGATAGAGCACCGGGGCCTCTCCCTCCCCAAGCTTCAGCCTGCCGCTTCCGCAAATCTCCAGCGTCTGCTTCAGCTCCTGAGGATCGGGCAGCTCGAACTCCCCCTCCTGCTGCCCCGCCGCCCATTGATCTATGTTCCAGAGACGCACCGCAGGACCCATGGTTACATCGAATGCTCCCTCCGAGTCCCCATAAAGCTTCAGACACTGCCTCAGAATCTCCGCCAGCTCTTCCGAAAGACGGACACCCTCCTCATTTCCCCCGGAAGCGTTCACGCTGTACACCTGAGAGCTCTCCAGCCTCCATGACAGCAACTCCCCCTCAAGCTCCTCCAAAAGCTCCATGGCCCTGCCGGAAAACGCCTCCGCCGCAGCCTCCTCGGAACAGTAGACCACCTGCCGTACCACAGTACCCATGGCTACGTCTACATATTGCCGAGAAACCGTTTCGGAAGCCGAATTCCTGCCACAGCCGCACAGCAGAATCATCGTCCCCAGCGCCACATATAAAAACCTCTTCATTTTTCCTCCCTCTTCTGCTATACTGAAGCGGTAACAGTGATGCCCCAGAGTCCCCATGCAGCTCCTGCACGCCTCGCTCCGGCACATTTAAATAGCACACACACCCTACATGCCTCGCTCCGGCACATTTAGACAGAAAGGCCATTCCCGTGCATACCGAAAAAACACAAAAAAGAGCCGCCGTTGCCATTTCCGGTTTCCTTTTCGCCATATGCCTATGCAGCCTGCTCTTTCTGCTGCTGCCCTCAGGAAAGCCCGCGGCTTACATAGCCGATATTTATCAGGACGGAAACCTGATCATGAGCATTCCTCTAGAAGACATCCCGGTAAGTCGAAGCTTTACCGTGGAGAGCGCCGACGGCGGAACGAACCGCATCGAAATCCGTTCCGGCAGCATCGGCATCCTTTCCGCCGACTGCCCCGATAAGCTCTGCGTGAAGCAGGGCTTCATAAAGGATTCCAGGCTGCCCATCACTTGTCTGCCAAACAAGCTGGTGATCCGGCTGCGACCTGCCCCGGACTCCTCCGGGGAACCCCAAGAACCCGACATTATTACTTACTGACATTTCAAGACAAATTTATAAAAGACAAAACCCTCCATGAAAACCACATGGAAAAATGGAAAAATCATATAATTAAATTTACGAAAAAAGCCCACATAAAAAGGAGGCTTCCATGTCCACCAAAAAGCTGACTCTTCTGGCCATGTTCGCCACCATATCCCTCGCCATATACGCAGCAGAGAGCGCAATCCCTCCACTGGTGCCCCTTCCGGGCGTCAAGCTGGGACTTGCCAATGTGGTGACGCTGATTTTGCTGCGGCATTTTTCACTGCGGGACGCCGCCATAGTGTTGTCCGCAAGGATAGGGCTCTCCGCCCTCCTATTCGGGCAGGCGCTGTCCCTGCTCTACAGCCTTGCGGGAGGCGTTCTCAGCCTTTTGGTCATGGCTCTTGTCATGAAGCTGCTTTGCAAAAGGATGGTCTTCCTCACCGGCGCCATGGGCGGCCTTGCCCACAACATGGCCCAACTTATCACCGCCCTTGCAGTGACCTCCACCCCCGGAGTGCTGGCATATCTACCATTTTTGACTCTCAGCGGAGTCCTGACCGGAGCCTTCACCGGGTTCTGCGCTCAGGCGGCGGGACGATACCTGATGCCCCACCTGCCCCCCAAGACGTGAGGACTCTATGAAACTCTATCTTTTCATGCTGTTTTCATAGAGGTTTTTATCTTTTATGAAGATTTCCCTCCCCTTCTTCCAGCCTGCCCAGAAGCTCCGATACCGTCCTTCCTCTCAAAGGATGTCTCAAATAGGGAGCTATCTGCACCATGGGCCTCAGCACGAACTCCCTATTTTCCATATCCGGATGGGGAATCACCAGATCCTCGGTCTCAATGCATGTCCTATCGTAGAACAAAATGTCCAAGTCCAGAGTTCTGGGACCCCAACGCACGGTTCTCTCCCTGCCTGCTTTATTCTCGATCTCATGCAAGGCCTCCAGAAGCTCCCACGGCCCCAAAAGCGTCTCCACCTCCAGAGCGCCGTTTAAGAAATCCTCCTGCTCCACGCCTCCGTAGGCTTTGGTGTTGATCATGTCCGAAACCTTCCTCACCTCTATCAGCGGATGTTCTTTCAATGCCCTTACAGCATCCGAAATGTAGGCCTCCCGATTGCCCAGATTAGAACCCACCGCCACATATGCTCTGTGCCACTGCCTGCGCACCTTAACGGACACGCAGCCAAAGGGCAGACGAATGGGGGCATGGGGCTTTCGGATCTCCAGCTCCACCGCCGCTGCCGCTCTATATTCCAGCAAAACGGCCTCCGCCAGCCTCTCCGCCACCGCCTCCAGAAGAAGGCAGGTATGCTCCTGCATCCACGCCGTGATGAATCTGCATACGGTCCCGTAGTTCACCGTTTTCTCCAGAGCGTCCTCCCGGCCCGCCGCCCCCACATCCATGCGCAGCACCGCGTTCACATAGAAAAGCTGCCCGTCTCTGGTCTCCTCAGGGTATACGCCGTGATGCGCGAACACTTCCAATTCTTCGATACAGATCTCATCCTGCGCCCATTCAGAATACATTTCACTTTCTCCTATTCCGGTTTGTCATCCGCCTATAGCCTCACAATACCCTCAGGGCTTCTTTCCGCCCCAATTTTCCTATCCAGAGCTACGGGCCTGCCATGATTCTATCAATCTTCCTATCCAAGACCACGGGCCTGCCGTGATTCTCCCAATCTTCCTATCCAAGACCACCGGCCTGCCGTGATTCTCCCAATCTTCCTATCCAAAACCACCGGCCTGCCATGAGCCTCATCCCTGCAGACTTCCCATTCAGGGCCACCGGCCTGCCATGAGCCTCATCCCTGCAGATTTCCCAAAATTGCCTCTGCCATTCTGATGGCCCTTATGTTCTCCCTGACATCGTGAACCCGCACGAACATGCATCCCGCCATGACCCCGAAGACCGTAGTCACCAATGTGCCCTCTATCCTCTGGTCCGCAGGCAGATCCAGACTCAGCCCGATAACGGACTTGCGGCTGCAGCCTAAAAGCAGCGGAAGCCCCAGCTTTCCCAACTCTCCCAGCCCACGAACCACCTCCAGATTCTGCTCGTAGCTCTTGGCAAATCCTACGCCGGGATCCAGAATGATCTTTTCCTTCCCGATCCCCGACGCTTCCGCCAGCCTCAGGGTTCCCCGAAGATCCTCCGCCACATCCTCCATGAAGTTCCCATAATCCTTGTCCCTCCGATTGTGCATCAGGCAGCAGGGCAAACCGCTCTTTGCTATGACTTCCCCCATTCGGCCGTCATATTTCAGTCCCCAGATATCATTGATCAGATCCGCGCCTGCCGCTATGCCCGCTTCCGCCACCTGAGCCTTGTACGTATCCAGAGAGACCGGAACATCAAAGGCGGCCTTCACCGCCTCGATCACGGGCACCACCCTCCGAATCTCCTCTTCCTCCGGCAGGAGCGTGTATCCGGGCCGGGTGGACTCACCGCCGATATCGATGATATCGGCCCCTTCCGCCACCATGTCCTCCACATGCTTCAGGGCCCTATCCTTGTCGTTCCACTTTCCCCCATCCGAAAAAGAGTCCGGAGTTACGTTCAGAATCCCCATAACATAAGTGTGCCCCTGAGTCCTGAATTCCTTATTTCCTATCTTCATCAGTCGCCTTTCTTCCCCTCTCCGGGACAGCCGCAGTTGTTGCCATAATTGTTTATTTATGTGCCTTGGGCTGCATCTTTGGTCTCATCTTTGGTTGTAACTTTGGATATGCGTATCTTTGAATATGCCCTTGGCTGTATCTTTGAATGTGTCTTTGAATAATCTTGCTTATCTCCGTCAGGGCTTCAGCAGCTGAAAAAAACGGTCCTGAAGGGCAGCATCCTTCTCAAAGCAGCCTCTGGACGCAATGCTCACGGTTTTGCTGCCGGGTTTTTTGATCCCCCTCATAGTCATGCACATATGCTCCGCCTCCACCATCACCATGACGCCGCAAGGCGCCAGATACTCCATCAGCGCGTCAGCGATCTGTCCCGTCATCCGCTCTTGTATCTGCAGCCTTCTGGCATAGATTTCCACGGTTCTGGCCAGCTTGCTCAAACCTACGACTCGATCTTCCGGTATATAGGCGATATGCGCCTTGCCGTAGAAGGGCATCATATGATGCTCGCACATGGAATAAAAGACAATATCCTTCTCCAGCACCATCTGACCGCTGTCCATGGGAAAGACTCTGGACAGCGGCTCCGATGCTTCCTTGTCCATGCCCTCGAAGATCTCCGTGTACATTCTGGCCACCCTGTCCGGAGTGTCCTCCAGTCCCGGCCTTGATGCATCTTCACCGATTCCTTCCAGAAGAAGCCTCACGGCCTCCCTGATTTTCCCCTGATCTACCATTTGATTCCATCCCTTTCCGTCTAGCTTTCGTCAGCTCCGGCACGGCTGACGGCAGTTCCTTTTATGTCCTCACTGCTCCGGGCCGCCGGGCGGCTCCTTTTGACTGTTGTCTTCATGCCGTCAAACTACAGTGCTTTCTTGTATACATTCTCTCCATCCATCCGCCCGGTCATGCCCCTTCCCACGTAAGCTCTCCTTCAGCCCCTTTCGCGAGGCTTCTTCTACCTCTGGGCTACGATTTCCATCAGTCTGCCCAGAAAAGACAGCGAACCGAAAGCCACGATCACATCCTCCTTCCCTGCCAGCAGGCAGCCCATCTCCACCGCCTCCTCAAGACTGTCCGCGGCAGTGACCTGCGGATGCACCTTGGCCACCTCCTGCGCCAGCTCGTAGGCGGGCAGGGCTCTTGGGTTTCCGGGTGCAGCCACGGTAATGATCTGATCCGCAAGGGAATGGGTCAGAGCGATGATCTTGTCATATTCCTTGTCCGCAAACACTCCCATAATGTAAAGGATTCTCTTTCCTTTAAAATAGTATTCCAACGACTGGGCCAGACGTCTGGCGCCGTCCTCATTATGGGCGCCGTCCGCGATGAACCAGGGCCTCTTTCCTATGACCGTGAACCTGCCGGGCCAGTTGGCCTCCGCCATGCCCCTGCGCAGCATCCGTTCACTGACCCCAAAGCCCATGCCCCCCAGCGCCTGCAGAACTTCCAGCGCAAGCACGGCATTTGCGATCTGGTACTGGCCTGCCAGAGAGATCTCCACCCCCTTCATTCCGCCGTAATCAAACCGCTGCCGCTCCAGCCCGTAGCGCAGGTTTCCTGCCTTGGATTCTTCCGCCACCATCAGCGGACAGCCAAGCTCTACAGCCTGCGCCCTGATGACCTCCATAACCTCCCTGCACTGCCCCAAGGCCACTACGGTACATCCTTTCTTGATGATTCCGGCCTTCTGCGCCGCAATTTCTTTCAATGTGGCTCCCAGAAACTTCATATGATCCATGCTGATGGAGGTGATCACTGCCGTCAGCGTATTCTCCACGACATTGGTGGCATCCATCAGTCCGCCCATTCCCGTCTCAAGCACCACCACATCGCACTTCTTTTCCTGAAAATACAAAAAACCCAGCGCAGTCTCAAGCTCAAAAGGCGTGGGATGGGGCAGCCCTACGGCTACCATGCCATCGCACACCTCTTTTATCCTCTCCATAAGCCTGCAAAGGGCCGTCTTCGTAATCAGGCAGCCGTTGACCTGAATCCTTTCCCTATAGTCAAATATGGTAGGGGAAATATACCTGCCCACCTTGTATCCGGCGCATTTCAAAGCCGATGCCACATAGGCAGACACAGATCCCTTCCCGTTGGTTCCCGCTACATGCACGAACTTCAACGCCTTTTGGGGATCCCCCAGCAGGCGGCACAGCTCCCGGATGCTGTCCAGACCGGGAACCATCCCCAGCCGCCCCACCTGCTCCACATATTCCATAACTTCCTTATAGTTCATTGATTATGCCGTCCTTCTTCCGTCAAAAATACTGCCAAAATCCATATCCCAAACGCCGTTTCCGCCACTCCTAGGCTTCACGGAAGTCCCCTCTCTATGTACATATGTCTCTCCATGCAAATACATCTTTCATGCATATACCTCTCTTCATGTATATACGTCCCTCCATGGGGCATAATAGGATAAATATGCCATATCAGGAATCCGAAGGTTCATTTCAAAAAAGGGAGTATTGCCATGGGACAAAATATATCCGCCTTTCTCAAAAACTTCTGCAAATGCGGTCTGGCAGGCTGGTGCATGGAGATTCTTTTCACCTCCGCAGGCTCCCTGCGCCGCAGGGATATGACCCTTCAAGGAAGCACCTCCCTCTGGATGTTTCCTATCTACGGGTGCGCCGCCCTCTTCTCTCCTCTGGGCCGCCTCCTCCGCAAAAAACCTCTCTGGGCAAGAGGGACGGCGTATATGAGCCTGATCTTCTCTCTGGAATATGCCGCCGGAAAGCTGCTGGCAAGCCGAAAATCCTGCCCTTGGGACTATGGACGCAGCCGCTGGAACATAGGCAGGGTCATCCGTCTGGATTTCGCCCCCTGCTGGTTCGCCGCGGGACTGCTCTTCGAGCGCCTTCTGTCCTCCGGATCCTTCAGAGATCAAAACCTGCCGCCCTCATGACCCGTCAGTCGCTGTCGCCCGCTTCCTCCATGTCACCGGAGCCGATGTCGAGCATGTTCACCGTCCGCCTCTTCAGCCTTGCCTCCTCGGATTCCTTCAATATGAACTCTTTCACTTCCTTTGAATGCTTGATATGCTGCAGAACCAGCTGGGGATGGGTGGTGTCTCCCGTATAACAGATCACGGTGCCGAGGCCGAATATCTTTTCAATCAGCGTGGCGCTGTGAGCCACATCCTGCACCTTGTACATATAGCAGTCGTTCTCCACCGTCTTCAGCAGCCCTTCATCTACGGTGATCATGTCCTCTTTTACCGTATACTTTGTAAAGGTAAAAGGCAATCCTAAGAAGAGCCACCTTTTTCTTTCCACGTATTCCATCCTTCTTACCTCCATATCCCCTCAGCTGTCATCCGTAGATCCACAGCATCCGTAACAGTCTTTGGGAAGCCGTTCCTGCTCCCTCTGTCTCATTATAGTCTAACAGTGCGGAATATGCAAAACCTTTTCTCATTTTTTCTCCCACCTTTTTTCACCTATTTTCTTTCCGGACAGCAATTCGGATAAATTTTCATTGAAACTCTCTCTCCGACATGGTATCATGGACAGAGGAGATATTCTGCCCCACTGATTCTAAGCCTTAAGAGAACGGCAGGGGACAGAAGGAATAAACAAGAAGGAGGTTCCACAGATGACTGCAAACGAATGTATCAAGGGCCGCAGAAGCATCCGCAGATTTACCGACCAGCCCGTGCCCCATGATCTGCTGGCACAGATCGTAGAAACGGCCTCTTATTCTCCCAGCTGGAAGCATACCCAGATCGTTCGCTACATCGCCGTGGAGGGCGACAAAAAGGCTGCATTGGCAAAATGCACTTCCCTCTATCCCGGCAATGGCATGATCATGGAAAACGCCCCCATGGTGATCGCTGTCACCATCATCAAGGGACGCAGCGGTTACGAGAGGGACGGAGCTTTTTCCACCCCCAAGGGCGACAGATGGCAGATGTATGACGCCGGCGCAGCCAGCGAAGCATTCTGTCTCGCCGCTTATGAACAAGGGCTGGGCACCGTGATCATGGGTCTGTTCGATGAGGAAGACGCTTCAAAGCTGCTGGAGCTTCCTGAAGGCAGGGAGCTGGTGGCTTTAATTCCCATTGGCTATCCCGCTGAATCTCCCGCCGCTCCCAGACGTAAGCCGGTGGAGGAGCTTTTATCTTTTCAGTAATAATCACAATTCAGGAGTCGAAGAGAAATTCTCTTCGGCTCCTTTTTCGGGCGGCCTTGCGCCCCCGTCCCAGAAATCATTTTAAAAGAAAAGAGGTATCTAAAGACATGAGACATTTAATGAGTCCCTTAGACTTCTCTACAGAAGAGCTGGACCTGCTCTTTAGGCTGGCGGAGGACACCAGGAAAAACCCCGCCAAATACGCCCATGCCTGCCACCGCAAAATACTGGCCACCTGCTTCTATGAGCCCAGCACCCGCACCCGCTTAAGCTTCGAGTCCGCCATGATCAGGCTGGGGGGACAAATCATAGGCTTCGCGGATGCCGCATCCTCCTCCGCCTCCAAGGGCGAGAGCGTGTCCGACACCATCCGCATCATCTCCTGCTATGCGGATATCTGTGCCATGCGCCATCCAAAGGAGGGCGCTCCTATGGTGGCGGCAGAGAAGTCCCTTATCCCCGTCATCAATGCAGGCGACGGCGGGCACCAGCACCCCACCCAGACCCTGACGGATCTGCTGACCATCCACAGCCTGAAAGGCCGACTGGGAGGCTTCACCATAGGCCTCTGCGGCGACTTAAAGTTCGGGCGCACGGTGCATTCCCTGATCAAGGCGCTGGTGAGATACCATGACATCAAGTTCGTATTCATTTCCCCCGAAGAGCTGCGGGTTCCTGACTATATCACCGACCTGCTCAAGAGCAGAAACATCCCCTATGAAGAAGTCATACGGCTGGAAAGGGTCATGCCCCAGCTGGATCTGCTGTATATGACCAGAGTGCAGAAGGAGCGTTTCTTCAATGAGGAGGACTATGTGAGGCTGAAGGATTTCTATATCTTGAACGCCGACAAGATGGCTCTGGCTAAAAAGGACATGCTGGTGCTCCATCCCCTGCCCAGAGTCAACGAGATCTCCGTGGAGGTGGACGAGGATCCAAGGGCCGCATATTTCAGACAGGCACAGTACGGCGTCTATGTAAGGATGGCGCTGATCCTGACCCTGCTGGAGCTGGAGCCTGCCTGCGAATAGGCCGTTCCCATGTTCCATGCCATAAATCAGGAGTATCCTTTGATGATAATTTTCTCTTGAAAACAGTCTTGAGAACATAAATTCCCCTTAAAAACAGAAAGGAAGCTTTATCATGTTAAATGTAGGAAAATTGGAAGAGGGCTTCGTGCTGGATCATATCAAGGCCGGAAGCAGCTTGGAGCTGTATGACCTGCTCCAGCTGGACAAGCTGGACTGCACGGTGGCCATTATCAAGAACGCCAGAAGCGAGAAGATGGAGAAAAAGGACATTCTGAAGGTAGAGTGCGACATCAACACTCTGGATCTGGACGTGCTGGCCCTCATCGATCACAACATAACCGTAAATGTCATCAAAAACGGGGAGATCGTAGAGAAGAAGGAACTTGCCCTCCCCAAGCAGATCAAGAATGTCATACGCTGCCACAACCCCAGATGCATCACCTCCATTGAGCAGGAACTGCCCCACATTTTCTATCTGGCCGACGCGGAAAGAGAAGTCTATCGCTGCAAGTACTGCGAAGAAAAGTACAACTGGACCGCAAGGCCGCTGTAACCGGAGCAGGGCAGGAGGATGCACTCCCTGTCCCAATCGCCGTCAGGGAATTTCCCTGCTTGTATCCGCGTACATTTAAAGCGGGGGCGAAAGCCCCCGCTTCTGCTCAAAAGACACACATTATCTTGCCGTATTCCTCTGATTTCTCTTTCATGATTCGCAGCC
>OFGO01000548.1_pt1 | contig 33888 bp, 27 predicted proteins | sample 1521761 | NCBI WGS metagenome assembly OFGO01 (sample SAMEA3504128, study PRJEB24116) | mouse gut metagenome | biome: mouse gut; feature: mouse-associated habitat; material: faeces | place: Denmark | collected 2011
GTGCAGACAATACATATGACGAAGAAAGGCGCTACGATTGTGCTGGTAGGCTACAGCAAAAGCGGGGAAATGACGATTCCCATGAGCCTTGCACTGGATAAGGAACTGACGTTTAAGACGGTATTCCGTTACCGCCATATCTATCCGATGGCGATAGAGGCTGTTGCGGCAGGCAAGGTAAACCTGAAAGGCATTGTGATGGATATCTTTGGGCTTGACGAGGCACAGAAAGCCATGGACTACAGCGTGAATAATAAAGCTGATATTGTAAAAGCAGTGATACGAATTGCCGAATAGCCTGAGGGCAATGGACGAAAACTCCGGAGACTGCACACCGGATTGTTTCCGGGGTTTTGTCTATGGATTTGGAAATGGCAGGGATGGAGGATTTATATGGAGAATAATTTTCAGCAATATATAACAGGGCTACAGCATATTGGGATTCCTACAAATAATCTGGAAGCAACTATTGCTTTCTATGAAACGTTTGGATTTCAGGTTGCGTTCCAGACTGTGAATGAAGCGGCAGATGAAAGGGTGGCATTCTTAAGGCTTGGGGATGTTACGGTTGAAACTTACGAAAATAAGCAGGCGGCACTGGTTAATGGGGCACTGGATCATGTTGCGCTGAATGTAACGGATATTGAGGAAGTGTTCAGGATGGCAAAAGAAAAAGGATTTTGCATGCTGGATGAAGAGATTCAGTTCCTTCCTTTTTGGGAAAATGGGGTAAGGTTTTTTACACTGTTGGGACCGAATAAAGAGAAAATCGAATTCAGCCAGTATTTATAACAGGAGAGGAGGATTGTAATGGAGCAGAAGAATACAGATGTCAAAGTACCATTGATCAGTAAGATTGCCTATGGCATGGGAGATGTGGGGTGTAATTTCAGTTGGATGTTTGTGGGGAACTTCCTGATGATATTCTATACGGATGTTTTTGGGATAGGGATGAGCGCGGTTGCAGGGCTGATGCTGTTCTCAAGATTTTGGGATGCGATCAATGATCCTGTGATCGGCGGGTTGAGTGACAAGACGCATACGAGGTGGGGAAGATACCGCCCCTGGCTTTTGATCGCTGCGCCGCTGACCGCCCTTGTATTGATGCTGACTTTCTGGGCGCATCCGGACTGGTCATCGACTGCAAAGATCGTGTATATGGCAGTTACCTACTGCATTCTGGTATTAGGCTATACCTGTGTCAACATCCCTTACGGAACTTTGTGCGGTGCCATGACGCAGAATATAGAGGAGCGGGCGAAGATCAATACATTCCGTTCCGTCAGTGCGATGATTGCCATTGGCATTATCAATATCATAACAGTACCCTTGATCGCTGCACTTGGCAGGGGAAATGACAGGAGAGGCTATCTTTTGATCGCTGTTATCTATGGATGTATTTTTGCAGCATGCCATATTTTCTGTTTTGCAAAAACAAAAGAAGTTGTAGAAGTGCCGGAAAAAGAAAAAACACCTCTGAAAGTACAGCTATCTGCTGTTGCAAAAAACAGACCGTATATGATCGCGGTGGCAGGGCAGTTCTTGTTCGGGGTAACGCTTTATGGAAGAAATGCGGATGCACTTTACTATTTTACATATGTGGAGGGAAACCAGACATTATTCAGTACCTATTCCCTTTTTATCATTATACCTTCCATTATTGGCGCAGCCTGTTTCCCTCTGGTATTCAGGCTGACAAACAATAAAGGGCGTTCCGCTTCCATATTTGCGTTGCTAACAGGGATCAGCATGTTTTGTATGTACTTTTTTACGGTCGGGAGATCACCGGTTCCGTTTTACCTGTTTTCATGCCTGGCACAATTCTTCTTCTCAGGATTTAACACAGCGATTTATGCGATTGTGCCGGATTGCGTAGAATATGGTGAATGGAAGACAGGGCTCCGTAATGACGGTTTTCAGTACGCATTCATTTCTTTGGGGAATAAGATTGGAATGGCAATCGGAACTTCTGTACTGGCAGGCGTTTTGGGCAGTTTCGGATATGTGGCGAATCAGCAGCAGAATCCGGCAGTGCTGGCTGTGATCAAGCATTCGTTCACTACTGTTCCCGGCGTGTTATGGATCATAACAGCGGCAGTCTTATATTTTTACCGCCTGAACAAAAAAGCCTATAACAAGATCGTGCAGGAGATTCAGGAAAGAAAGGAGAGTGGCAGACATGTTTGATGTTGTTGCGTTGGGAGAACTGCTGATTGATTTTATCCAAAGTGGCAGCAGTACAGCAGGAAACCCGCTATTTGAGGCAAATCCGGGCGGAGCGCCATGCAATGTACTGGCAATGCTTTCGCGTCTGGGATATTCGACCGCATTCATTGGCAAAGTAGGAGATGATTATTTCGGACGGATGCTGGGGAAAACGATCAGGGAGACCGGAATTTCCGATGAAGGGCTGCTTTATGACCGGAATGTGAACACAACACTGGCTTTGGTACATACACTGCCGGGCGGTGACAGGGATTTTTCATTTTACAGAAAACCGGGAGCGGATATCATGTTGACGGAGAAGGAAATTAACAGAAAACTGATTGATGCATGCAGGGTATTCCATTTCGGTTCCCTTTCGCTCACAAATGAACCGGCTGCTATAGCAACAAAAGCGGCTGTAGAATATGCAAAGAGTGAAGGTAAACTGATCTCTTTTGATCCCAATTTGCGGGAGCCTTTATGGGAGAGCGAAGAGGATGCGAAAAAGGCAATCTGGTATGGAATCGGGGAATGTGATGTCTTAAAGATTGCGGATAATGAGATAAAGTGGCTGACCGGAATAGAAGATTATGATGAAGGCGTGCAGATGATCAAAGAACGGTCAAATGTTAAGCTGGTTAATGTAACTTTGGGTAACGAAGGAAGCCTTGCATACTATATGGGGCAGAAAGTTTATGGGAAACCATTCCTGAGTGACAGGACGATTGATACGACAGGAGCAGGGGATACCTTTTGCGCCTGTGTGATCAGCTTTCTGTTAGAGCATGGGCTGGACGGTCTGGCGGAGGCGGATTTGGAAAGAATGCTTTCTTTTGCAAATGCAGCAGCATCCATTGTGACAACCAGAAAGGGAGCAATCCGTTCCATGCCGGACAGGGAAGAAGTAGGTCTCCTGCTTGCAAACTATGGGCAGGAACAGGGGGGACTGAAAACTGTAAAATCCTTTGAAATCCTGCTTGGTTCTGTAGATAAGGTAAAAGCATTTGTCAATGATATGAGCAAAATAGAAGGGGATGTATTCCTTTGTGTTGGGAAGTATGTGATTGACGCAAAATCGATCATGGGAATTTTCAGTTTAGAGTTGTCAAAACCATTGCGGCTTGAAATTGAGAACTGGAAAGAAGAGTATGCGGCAGTTATTGAAAGATATTTGCATCAATAAAAGATAGTTGCCAATGTTGTAAGAATAAAGCGGGATTTTATCCGGCTCCCCTTCATTATCAACAGTCAGCGGAGGAGGGTGGAAAATGATTCCTGAAAAAGATGAATACCCGATGGAACAGTTAAGATGCCCAAGATGTGGGGTAATGGGGTAAAGAGGGGTAAAAGTCATCATAATCTAACAGCGGCACAGCCCGATGCTATGCATGCAGGTTGTGCCGTAAAACTGTCTGAGTGTGGAAAACAGCGGTTAATTGCACAATTCTTCTGCCAGCGCTTCAATCTGGGCAATGCTGTCCTCATTTAAGGCGGAACGGATCTGCACCGTATGCTCTGCAAAAGTGATGTCCTTGCAGGCTTCCAGCTTTGTCCGCATAGCTTTGGCGGCAAGAGGTGCCCAGGATCCGTTCTCCATCAGAGCGACGGTACGGTTCTGGTAATTGTGACCTGCCAGCTCATGGATGAACTCCCGCATGAAGGGGAACATATCCGTGTTATAAGTGGTGGTAGCCAGGACAAGCTTACCGTAGCGGAAAGCGTCTTCTATACACTCGGCCATATCTTCACGGGCCAGATCAGCCAGCACTACCTTGGGGCAGCCTTTCTCAGTCAATTTGTCGGCCAGCAGTTTGGCAGCCGCTTTCGTGTTGCCGTAGACGGAGGTGTAGGCGATCATGATACCTTCGGATTCTACGCCGTAAGAAGACCAGGTTTGATACAAGTTTACATAATATCCAAGATTCTCTTTCAGGATCGGGCCGTGCAGCGGGCAGATGATCTGAATATCCAGAGCGGCGGCCTTCTTCAGAAGATTCTGCACCTGCATACCGAATTTACCCACAATACCGAAGTAGTAGCGGCGTGCTTCACATGCCCAGTCTTCCTCTACGTCCAGGGCGCCGAACTTGCCGAAGCCGTCGGCGGAGAAGAGCACTTTATCATGCTGGTCATAGGTCACGATGACTTCCGGCCAGTGTACCATAGGGGCACCGATAAATTGCAGGGTATGTACGCCCAGAGACAGGGTATCACCTTCTTTGACGATCAGCCGTCTGTCGGCGTAGTCTGTGCCAAAGAACTGCTTCACCATATTGAAGGCCGGCGCGGAGGACACGATGACCGTATCCGGAAAAGCCTGCAGGAAAGCGCTGATGTTGGCAGAATGGTCAGGTTCCATATGCTGTACAACGAGATAATCCGGTGTACGGGAACCGAGGATCTGTTTTATCTTCTGCATCCATTCTTCATAAAAAGAACCGTCAACCGTGTCCATAACTGCGATTTTTTCATCCACAATGACATATGAATTGTATGCCATACCGTTTTCCACTTTATACTGACCCTCAAAAAGATCTATTTCGTGGTCGTTTACACCTACATATCGAATATCCTTTGTGATTTCCATTGATCAGACTCCTTTTTGCATATTTATATTTTCATAGTGCTTCATTTCTTTATTATAGGCGAAATCAGGAAAAAATCAATGTAATTTTACGCCAGTATAAAACACTACAGCTGCTACAACTGGGAAGTTATGTGGCGATTCAGCCGGAGATCTGTATTTGCCGAAAGGGTTGTGAGACGGTGTGATGGTTGCCTGAATTTTCCGGTGTGCAATTTAGTTTAATAAACTGAATATGTCCGGCTGGCTTAAGGACATTGGTCCCGAGCGGTGACAACCTCCTTGATTGCAGGGCTGAATCTGAAGTCTGCCCGCATCCTAAGTGAAAAGTGCTTTGGAGCTTTGGAATGGAAAGGATGGGAAAACCGGAATTTGGAATGGCACAAAAGATTGCAGAACAGTGTAAAAGAGAGTATACTGAAAAAAGTATAACAGAAAGCGGAAAAATACAGAGCAAGAGGGAATAGGCAGAAACGAGGTTGGATATGACGGAGCAGTTTGCGCGGACAAAGATCTTGCTGGGGCATGAGGCGATGGAAAGGCTGGCCCGGGCCCGGGTGGCGGTGTTTGGGATCGGGGGAGTGGGCGGCCATGTGTGTGAGGCGCTGGCGCGAAGCGGAGTGGGGGCTTTTGACCTGATCGATGACGATAGGGTATGCATAACGAATTTAAACCGGCAGATCATCGCCACGCACAGGACGATCGGACGCTATAAGACAGAGGTAATGCGGGAACGGATCCTGGAGATCAATCCGGAGGCTGATGTGCGGGTGCATCAATGCTTTTTCCTGCCGGAAAATGCGGGGCAGTTTCCTTTCGCGGAATACGACTATGTGGTGGATGCGGTGGATACCGTGACGGCGAAGATCGAGCTGATCCTGCGTGCCAGGGAGAATCATGTGCAGGTCATTAGCAGCATGGGGGCGGGCAACAAGCTCGACGCCAGTGCGTTCCGGGTGGCGGATATCTATGAGACGAAGGTATGCCCATTGGCAAGAGTGCTGCGCAGGGAATTGAAGAAGAGGCATGTGGAGCATCTTAAGGTGGTATACTCGGAGGAAGAGCCGCTTGTACCGCAGGAGGAGATAGAGACAGGGCAGCAGACTGACGTCGGGCAGGGCATGGCGCAGGAGAAGAGAAACGGCAGGAGAAGAGCCGTTCCGGGGAGTGTGGCTTTCGTGCCGTCCGTGGCCGGGCTGATTCTTGCCGGGGAGGTCGTGAAGGATCTGATCATACCGATGTAATGCTGATATCGATTGAGGTTCTGCGAGCCATAGAGTATACTGGAAATATGGATAAAGAAAACTTCAGGAAACAGTTCTGTGTAACGGGGGATTACAGATGAAGATAAAGACTGCCAAAATGGGTTACGAAGATGTACTTGCGCTGCCGGTTCCGCTGCATGAGAAACCAATCAGACAGAGGCTGATCTTCCGGATCATCCTGCTGCTGCTTTCCATGTGGGATCTGTGGATGACAAGATTTACTTACCGGACGGATGGACTGGAGAAGCTGGGCAGAGACGAGCCCTGCCTGGTCTTGATGAACCATTCCAGTTTTATCGATCTGAAGATCGCGTCCAGGCTGCTGGTCACAAGACCTTTTCATATCATCTGTACATCAGACGGATTTGTGGGTAAGCGGTGGCTGATGCGGCTGATTGGCTGTATCCCCACCAGGAAGTTCATGATGGACGTGACACTGGTGCGGGATATGGTCTACGCGGTCAGGGAACTGAAAAGTTCCATCCTGATGTTTCCGGAGGCGAGCTACAGCTTTGACGGCACCCAGACGCCTCTGCCGGAAAGTCTTGGGAAGTGTCTTAAGCTGCTCAAGGTGCCGGTAGTGATGATACGGACAAAGGGTGCTTTTGCGAGGGACCCCTTGTACAACAATCTGCAGCTGCGCAAAGTGCGGGTATCTGCGGAGGTGGAGTATCTGCTCTCGCCGGAGGATATCGCGCTAAAGTCACCGCAGGAACTGAATGATATCCTGCGAGAAAAGTTCACTTTTGATTATTTTAAGTGGCAGCAGGAAAATAAGATCCGCGTGGCGGAGCCTTTTCGTGCGGATGGCCTGAACAGGATGCTGTACAAATGTCCCCGTTGTAAGACGGAAGGACAGATGTTAGGACAGGGCACGAAGATCGGTTGCCGATGCTGTGGCGAGACATACGAACTGACAGAATACGGGTATCTGCAGGCGGCTGAGGACGCGGACGAGGAAGCGGCAGCGGCAGCAGGTGTGGCAAAGATGTCAGCGGATGCAGAAGCAGGTGCGGCATTAACAGAGACGACAGCAGATGCAGAAACGGGTCTGGCAGCAGAAGTGGCAGCGGCAACAGGCGGGCAGCGGCAGTTCACCCACATTCCGGACTGGTACCGGTGGGAACGAGAGTGCGTCAGACAGGAACTGGAAGCAGGGACTTACCGGCTGGAGGTTCCGGTAACGATCTACATGCTGGTCAATACGGATTGTGTCTATCAGGTGGGAGAGGGGACACTGGTGCATACCAGAGAAGGGTTTCACCTGACAGGTTGTGACGGCAGGCTGGATTACAGACAGGAGCCGCAGGCTTCTTACAGCCTGTATTCGGATTTCTACTGGTATGAGATCGGTGATGTTATCTGCATCGGTGATGTCAGGGCGCAGTATTACTGTTTTCCCCAGAATTGCGGGGACATTGTGGCGAAGACAAGGCTGGCTACGGAGGAGCTGTATAAGCTGCTGCAGCAGAAAGCATCATAAATCTGTCATTGCATAACTGAACCGGCAGGGAGGGGAGAGATTACGTATCTTCTCCTCTTTTTTGTATCATAGGGTGCGCCCTTGGGCCGTGAATAGCAGCATCTTATGTCCCAGATCGGGCAGGATATGTAGCAGACGGTTGTGGATATCCGGATGATGTGTTATCTTTAGGCAAGCTTAAAGGGAAGCGGCGGGAAGGAACAGGTGCAGGATGATATGAAAATAGAGATCAAAGTGGACAGCAGCATCGAGGAGGATCGTATCAGCATTGCCTGCGGCAGACTGACACCGGAGCTGGAGAGGATCATTACAATGCTGCGGATCATGGAGAAGAAGTTTGTCGTGTCTGCAGAGGGGGAAACATTTCTGCTGGATGTCTCCGCCATTCTGTACATCGAGGCAGTGGACAGAAAGACCTTCGTCTATACGGAAAAGGGAATCTACGAATCGGATCTGCGGTTGTATGAACTGGAGGAACAGCTGGAGGAATACGGTTTCTTCCGAGCCAGCAAGGCGAGCCTGATCCAACTGCGTGCCATTCGTTCCCTGAAGCGGGACATCAATCGGCGGATCCGGGTCACCATGGAGAACGGGGAAGTGCTCATGGTGTCGAGACAATATGCGGAAGCACTGAAAAAGAGGCTGGGTATTTTACAATGAAAAGAGAGGAAGAGGAGATGAGGGAAATCGGAAGGAAAGAGGCTGAAAGGAAAATGACTGAAAGGAGAGAAATCGAAAGGCAAGAAATCGGAATGGAAGAGCAGAGAACGATCTTTGATCATCTGGGGCAGGTCATGATTACTTTTGGCTTCAGCGTGTTGGTGATGAACGCACTGTGCCTGCTTGTGGGGGAAGAGGCGCAGGAAGTTTCCACGCTCTATTCCATGGGCAAAGATGGGCTGTCCGTGGCCACCATGATGCAATTCCTGGGTGTTTCGTGTTGTATCACGGTTCTGCGTTTTCTTTTTTTTACGGATCGGATCATCAAACGGATGTCCATTACCATGCGCACGGTATGTATGCTGATTGCGATCGTGATCGTGATCGCATTGTGTACAGTACTGTTTGGCTGGTTTCCCACGGATATGTGGGAGTCCTGGGCGGCCTTTTTCCTGACCTTCTTCCTGTGCTTTGTGGGCAGTCTTCTGCTCATGCATCTCAAAGAAAAGGCGGAGAACCGCAAGATGGAGGAAGCTCTGCGGCGGATCAAGGAGAGGAAGGAATAAGTGCATGGCGATTAAGACAGCGATCGATATAAGAAGGGTAACGCAGTATTTCGGGGAGCAAAAAGTTCTGGCCGACATTACATTGTCCGTGGAAAAGGGAGAGATCATTGGGCTGCTGGGTCCTTCCGGGGCGGGTAAGACGACGCTGATCAAGATCATGACCGGGCAGCTTGTCCCATCGGCGGGCAGCGTCATGCTGGACGGTCATGATATGGCGGAGGCGAAGCAGGAAATGTACCGGAATATCGGTATGATGATGGATGATCTTGGTTTCTATGAGAGATTATCCGGCTATGATAATCTGAAGATCTTTGCAGGTTTCTACGACGTGCCGGAAGCCAGGGTCAGGGAAGTGCTGGAACAGGTGGGACTGTATCGGTACAGGAAAAGCCCGGTGCAGAAGTTTTCTAAGGGGATGAAAAACCGGCTTGCCCTTTCCAGGGCGGTACTGCATCGGCCGGCATTTCTGTTTCTCGACGAGCCCACCGCGGGTTTAGATCCGGCTACGACGCTGCAGATCCACAAGATGATCGGACAGATGCAGAAGGACGGGGTGACGATATTCCTGACAACCCACAATATGGTGGAGGCAGAAAAGTTATGTAAACATGTGGCGCTGTTGCACGATGGCAGCATTGTGGAGTACGGAGAGCCGCAGGCGATCAACAGGAAATACAATTACCGGAACCGGTTAAAAATTCATCTGTACAGCGGTGAGGATATAGAGCTGGAACTGCAGAATGCAAAGGAAGCAGCAAAGACGGTCTTTGAATATCTGCAGAGTGGGCAGATTGAGACTATCCATTCTGCGGAACCTGATCTGGAATCGGTTTTCCTGGAACTGACAGGCCGGAGTCTGCAGGAGGGGCGGCAGGACGCCGAAGAGGACTGGTCATTTGGGAAGGCGGATTGAGGAAGACATGAAAAATACGATCATTATTTACAGGAAGCAGTTGAAGGATACCGGGAAAAACATGGCGCTGTGGATTCAGTTCGTAATGTTTCCGGTCATGGCGGCCATTATGGAGAACAGCATTCGGGTGGAAGGTATGCCGGAGCATTTCTTCGTCGGTATGTTTACGGTGATGCATGTGGGGATGGCGCCGCTTACGGTAGCGGCGGCCATCATTTCGGAGGAAAAGGAGAAGAACACGCTGCGTATGCTGCGATTTGCCAATGTAAAGCCATTGGAGTACCTGTGTGGGACCGGTGGGTTTGTGTTTACAGCTTGTATGGCAGGCGGCGTGGCCTTCGGCTTTCTTGGAGGCTATATGGGGGAGAAGCTGCTGCTGTTTTGTCTGATCATGGCAGCAGGCATCTTGGCTTCCATGCTGTTTGGCGCGGCGATCGGTGTATGGAGCCGGACCCAGATCGCGGCCACTGCGGTGGTGACACCGATGATGATGGTCTTCGCGTTCCTGCCGATGTTAGCCATGTTCAACCAGACCATAGAAAAGATAGCGGATATCGCGTATTCTCAGCATATCCAGCTTCTATTGAACAGTCTTAATGCCGGAACGCCGGCGGAAGCGAAGAATGTGATCGTCATTGCCGCCAATGTTATGATCGCGGCGGTTCTTTTCGGGATTGCGTATCGGCGCAGGGGGCTGATGTAGTCTCGCTGTCAAGCAGATCTGAGAGCACTTGCGACTGTCTTTTCTTCATCAGATCATAGAACCATAATAGAATCCAGAGAAGAACCGGCAGGGCGATGGTAGCGCCCAGGCACGCGACGAAGAGCCGCCCCGAATCCACGCTGCCAAAACACGCCACGAGGAAGGTGACAACATACAGGGAGATAAGCAGCACCACGCAGAGCAGGGCTGCGATCTGTTTAGGGTTTTTCTTTTTCATCTGTGGGAACTCCTTGCATCAACTTTTGGGTTAACAAGCATTATACATGATTGAAACCGCGTTGTACAGGACTGCGGGCAAAACTTTCCACCTGTAACCTTGAACGCTAAAGTTTGTTGCAGAGTCTGTTGTAATAAACAGGGAGCTGTTTTACAATGAAAGAGATCTGAAAATGAAAAGAGAATGAGGAAGCAATGAATAACCTGTACGAATACATCGATCCTATCATCTCCCCCTACGAAGCCTTCTGCTGCGACAGCAGCACCTCCAGGCTGCCAATTCCGGCACACTGGCATTATTACGTGGAACTTCTTTATATATTGGAAGGGAATGTGCGTGTCACGATCGATCATACGGTAACGGAAAACGCTCCCGGGTCGTTGATCCTGTTTCCGCCAAGGTGCGTGCATGCCATCGGTTTCTCGGACAGGAGAGAGCGGCTGCGGTATTATGTTGTGAAATTCGATCCGGAGATTCTGCCGCATTCCCCCAAGGGCGGGGTGGATCTGAAAACCTCGCTGCGGAGTATCAGCACATCTGCCTGTCCATGCTGCTTTCCGTCTGAGCGGATTGCGGAAAGGAACCTGCGGCTGCTGTTCGAGGAGATCGTGAAGGAATATGAAGAGAAGGCTTATGCTTACTCCATGGTCTTGAGCGCCGACTTGTGCCGGATCATGGCGGAATTTATCAGGCTCTGGCAAAAGGAAGGCTGTCTGCCGGCGCCGCCGCACATTCACCCTTCTTATGAGTTGGGGTTTGATTTTATCGCAGAGTATATTGACAAGCATTATTTTGAGGAGCTGACTGTGGAAAAGCTGGCCTCCATGTGCGGCATGTCGCATTCCACCTTTTCGCTGCATTTCCGGAGGCGGTATGGTATGACCTGCCGGGAATATATCAACGCTACCCGTATCAGTGTGGCGGAGAACATGCTTCTGTTCTCCGACCATGACGTGGCATTTATCGCGCAGGAAGTTGGCTATTCCGACTGCAGTTACTTCATACGCTGTTATAAGAAACTGAAGGGCATTACGCCCAAACAGGCGCGCAGAGCCGGGAAATAACGGCCATGCGCGCCTGCGGCTTTTAACGTTGCGCGGTCTCGTAGATGCTTCTGACCCGATAGGCGCCGCCGACAGTCGTGCCGTCGTCGGTAAAGTCACGGCAAGGAAGGATGCGGAAGGTTCTTGTGCCCGCTTCCATATCGACGAAATTGTCATCGAGCCGGAGCACGCCGTCTGCCGTCTCCACGCTGACGGACTTGGCATAGTTCTTTGCCGTCACGGTCACCACATCGTCTTCCACCTTGACCTGCAGCTGCGGGTCTAAGAACGCATAGTGTTTTGGAGCACAGAACAAGGTACTGCCGGAAGACACAACGGCGCCGTCAACATAGAGCGCATATTCCAGATGGACTTTCAGCGGATCTAGGCCGTTGAAATCCAGATGAGGCAGCCATGCACCGCCGTAGGCAGGCGCGGACACCTCGAACTGTCCTTCCTGTACGACGGAGGAATCGGGCAGCCGCAGCGCCCATTTTACAATGCCTGTCACCGGCTTGTCAGTCTCGTTGGCCACATGCAGGTCGGCACTGATATCGATGGGACGGGGCAGTGTGTTGGCATAAGGCTTCTGATCGATCTCACCATGTTCCTCGCAGGAGAGGAGTATCGGCGCGAACATCCGCTTCTCGGCATACTGCAGTGCTTTCCAGTTACCGTAATAGTCCACGCTGGCCCAGGATGCTACCGGCCAGATGTCGTTTAACTGCCATACGACGGCGCCCATGCAGGTGCCGCGGAACCGTCTGAAATGCTCTACCCCGTAGCGGATGGCATCCGCCTGCAGGAGCTGGGAGCAGTAGAGCAGTTCGTCGAAATTCTTCGGATACAGATACGTCTGGGCGAGATAATTGCTGATCTTGCCGTTGGCAGCGGTATTGCGCTGGTGCATCTCCATCACCCGGGAATAGATATTCCGGTCACCCTCTGCCGTAAAGCGGCGGATCGTCTGCAGGGAAGGGAAGGACTGGAAGCCGAATTCGGACAGGAAACGGTAGTGATGTTTTCTGTAGGCCGTAAAAGGTTCGCTGCCGTGCCAAACACCCCAATAGTGGACATCGCCCACATTCTCGGCATTGCTGTTCTCGTAATTGCCGCCGGAACTGGGAGAAGACGGCCAGTAAAAGGTCATGGGGTCTTCTTCCGCAACGATCCGCGGGATGATGTATTCATACAGTTTGATATAATCGTAATACTGTTTCTTGGACTTCGGCCAGGCATACGATTCATACTGGGTCTCCATCTCATTGTTGCCGCACCATAAACCGATGCAGGGATGGGAGCGGAGTCTGCGGATGTTCTGGCGGATTTCTGCGGATATGTTTTCCTCAAAGTCATGGTCCAGCTCATAGGAGGCGCAGGCAAACATGAAATCGTGCCAGATGAGAAGTCCCCGTTCATCGCACACGTCATAGAAGAAGTCATCCATAAAATACCCGCCGCCCCAGATGCGGATACAGTTAAAATGGGATTCCTGAGCGGTGGCCATCAGCAGGTCAGTACGCTCTCTTGTCTGTCTTGTGAGGATGTTATCCTCCGGGATGTAATCAGCTCCCATGGCGAAGATCTGCAGGCCGTTGACTTCAAAGGCGAAATTCCTACCGGGCAGTTTACTGGCCTTGCGGTCAGCGACAAGCATCATCTTGCTGCCGTGGTTCATAAGGATGTTTGTGCCGTCGTCTAAGTCTTCTTCCTGATCGGTGAGATGCGGATCCCACACTTCATCGGGCATCGGATCCGTGTTCACGGTCATGGTCCGCAGGCCGATCCGCTTGTGCCACACATCCAGAGGAGCAGGAGATTTAGAAGTGGTCTCTGTCTCAGAAAGCAGCAGCGCCTTCACTTCATAAAGGGGCTGTTCTCCGTAACCGTTGGGCCACCAGAGCTGGGGGTCACTGACGGTAAGCTCTGCGCGGACATGGCTGCTTCGCAGATCGTCCTGTAATCCCGTCAGCGCCAGGGAAGGAGCGGAACTTGCAAAGACATCGACCGGTGCGCTCTCGGCAGACAGGGTAGTACCGCCGTCGGGGGCGGTCACGAGCAGGACTAATTTGACTTTGTCTGCGCCGGCTTCCGGCATCCATTCGATCTCGGCGTCCGCAGTCAGGTGCACATCGGAAACGGTATTGCCGTGGGTACCTGTTGCAGTCACCTGATGCTGCTGGGTGAGATGGACCTGTGCGATGCGGGCAGTCTTTACGGCCTGGATGGAAACCGGCCGGAAAAGCCCGGCATCAGGGAGCCTCGGGCCCCAGTCCCAGCCGAACATGCAGGCTGCCTTACGAATATGGGGAAAGCCGGGCATGGCATCGGAAGAACCGCCTACAGGACACTTCTCGTTTGCCTCATGGATAAAGCGGGTGGGAGAGTGCAGCACCACCTTCAGGTGATAAACGGTGTCCGCCTCGTTGTCCCCTGTCTCGGCGGTGATATCATACTCCCAGACACGGTTCATGTTGTTGGCGCCGCCCAGCCTTTTACCGTCCAGATAGACGTCAGCCAGTGTATCGATTCCCTCAAAGCGCAGGAAGAGGCGGTCTGCGTTCCTGTCCTCACTGCAAAGCGTGAAATCCGTCTCGTAGGCGAAATCATTGTCCATCAGTTTCAGGGCCGTCAGTTCATTGTCCCGGTAAAAGGGATCCGGGATCATGTTCCGCTCCAGCAGGGTACTGTATACGGTGGAGGGAACTTTGGTCTCGATGGGGGTCTCGGGGATGTTGTAGACATTTTCACCGAGAACGGTTAGGGTCCAATGGTCGTTTAGATTGATCGTTTTCATGGCATTTCCTCCTGATGATTCTTTCCAGTACGCAGCAATTATGATTCTGTAAAAGGGTGATACAGCGTACCGGTGTACAGTATGTCTGATAAATCTAATGATGTTATTGTAGTATTGTTTGCGGGAATGTGGTAAGAAAAATCTCTGATAAAATAGGAGGAATCTCTGAATTGCATTTTGTGCGATATTTTGGAAAAGAATGATTGAAGTATGGGGCAAGAGGATGCTATAATGGAATTTAACAAAAAGAAAGAGAGGGTATTATCATGGTGAATCGTTTTGTTTTGAATGGGATTTCTTATCATGGAGCGGGGGCGATCAAAGAAATTCCGGGGATCATAAAAAGTAAGGGCTTTCAGAAGGCCTTTGTGGCATCAGATCCGGATCTGGTGAAATTTGGGGTGACGGAGAAGGTGACGAAGCTGTTGGAGGAAGAAGGGCTGGCTTATGAAGTGTATTCAGATATCAAGCCTAATCCGACCATTGAGAATGTGAAAGCCGGTGTGGCGGCTTACAAGGCATCGGGCGCCGATTATATGATCGCCATCGGCGGCGGTTCATCCATGGATACCGGTAAGGCCATCGGCATTATCATCAACAATCCCGAGTTTGAGGATGTGCGTTCTCTGGAAGGGGTAGCGCCGACGAAGAATAAGACCGTGTACACGATCGCGGTGCCGACCACGGCGGGCACGGCTGCAGAAGCCACGATCAATTACGTGATTACGGACGTGGAGAAGAAGCGGAAGTTCGTGTGCGTTGACGTCAATGACATCCCGGATGTGGCTATTGTGGATCCGGATATGATGTCCAGCATGCCCAAAGGGCTGACGGCAGCGACCGGTATGGACGCATTGACTCATGCGATCGAGGGATATACCACGAAGGCAGCCTGGAGACTGGCTGACTGTTTGAATTTAGAAGCGATCAGGCTGATCGCCGAGAATCTGCGGGGCGCGGTGGAGAATACGACGGAAGGACGCGAAGGTATGGCGCTGGGACAGTTTGTGACCGGTATGGCCTTTTCCAATGTAGGTCTTGGTATCGCGCATTCCATGGCACATACGCTGGGCGCTGTATACGATACGCCGCACGGTGTGGCATGTGCGATGATGCTGCCGATCGTTATGGAATACAATGCGGAGACGACAGGAGAGAAGTTCAGGGATATCGCGGAGGCTATGGGTGTGGATACGGCCGGCATGTCCCAGGAGCAATACCGTAAGGCGGCAGTGGCGGCAGTACGGCAGCTGTCCGAGGATGTAGGCATTCCGTCCAAGTTGGAAGCGCTGAAGGAAGAGGACCTGGATTTCCTGGCAGAGTCTGCATTTGCGGATGCCTGCTGCCCGGGTAACCCGAAAGATACCAGTGTGGAAGATCTGAAGGACCTGTTCCGCAAACTCATGTAGTGTGCAGAACGGTTTCGGAGAGTGATGTGGTTTTGGCTTTTTGAATTTCAGGGCATTTGGTTTATGTGATGCCTGATCGAGATTTTTCTTCGTGAGGTCTTTGCCTTCATGCAGCAGTGTCCGCCGGACAGGTGCGCTGCTGCATGAAGCACGGCTTTCATATCTTCTGTGTGGGTTAAGGTAAGATTTTCTTTGGAGTGCTGTAGATTCCGGTGTGATTCATTACAAACTTAGGAACTGTCATTAAGAACAAGACTGTGTGTCAGATGCACCTGGCTATGGGTATCCGTGCCGTGTCGGTGTGGAACAAGTCCGGGGACTGTAAGATACAGGGCAGGAGAGAAGATATCTATGCAGTGGAATGGTTTGAGTATAAGTCCCTGCAATCTGTGTCCGCGGGCGTGCATGGCGGACAGGGAGGCAGGGCAGGTGGGATTCTGCCTTGTGGACGATGTGGTCCGGGTGGCCAGAGCTGCGCTGCATTGGTGGGAAGAGACGTGTATTTCCGGGGAGAAGGGTTCCGGGACGGTATTCTTTACGGGCTGTGATCTGCGCTGTGTTTACTGTCAGAATTACGAGATCGCGGCGGGCGGCATAGGAAAGCCGGTATCGGTCAGGCGGCTGGCAGAGGTCTTCCTAGAGCTGCAGGCAAAGGGAGCGGCCAATATCAATCTGGTGACGCCGGATCATTATGTGACAAAAGTGGCTAAAGCCGTGCTGGAGGCCAGACGGATGGGGCTCATCCTGCCAGTGGTGTACAATGGCAGCGGCTATGAGAAGCAGGAAGTGATCCGGCACCTGGCAGGGATCGTTGATATTTATCTGACGGATTTCAAATATATGGATCCGGTGCTTGCGGCCCGCTATTCGGCGGCGCCGGATTACCCGGAGGTGGCCAGGGCGGCTCTGGCGGAGATGGTCAGGACGGTGGGCGCACCGGTCTTTGACGAAAGCGGCATGATGCAGAAAGGCGTGATCGTCAGGCATCTGCTTCTGCCCGGGCATAAGCGGAATGCCAAAGATGTGATCCGGTATGTGTATGAGAATTACGGCGATGATGTCTATATAAGCCTGATGAATCAGTACACACCTTTGGACAGGCTGCGACAAAGACCGGAATACCTGGAGATCTGCAGGAAGGTGACCAGGCGGGAATATGAGACAGTGGTGGATTATGCGTTACAGCTGGGGGTCTGCAATGCCTTTGTGCAGGAGGGGGATACGGCGAAAGAGAGTTTTATCCCGGCCTTTGACGGGGAAGGGATCTGACAGGATATACGGACGGGGAAGGTGAATGAACCGGGCCAAATATCTGCAAACAGCCACTTGGCTTGCTGCACGCGGGAATAAAATGTTAGGAGAAAGAATATGGGATTACTGAAGAAATTTATCGAACCGGTGGATATGACGGAAGGGTCGCCTTGGCAGAAGATCGTATTGTTTGCGGTGCCGATGCTGGTGGGCAATATCGCCCAGCAGCTCTACAATACGGTGGACAGCGTGGTGGTGGGAAACTATGTGGGAGATAATGCTCTGGCGGCAGTGGGAAGCGCGGGTCCGATCCTGAACCTGCTGATCGTTCTGTTCGTGGGGATCAGTGTGGGGGCAGGCATTATGGTGTCGCAGTATTTCGGCGCTAAGGAGCGGGAGAAATTGTCTACCACTATCGGCAACTGTATCACGCTGACAGGCATTGCTACTTTATTTGTTATGATCGTGGCATCCCTGGTGGCAAGACCGCTTCTGGAACTTCTGGATACGCCTGAGTCGATCATCGGGTGGTGTCAGTCTTATCTGCTGATCCTGTTTATCGGATCCGGCGGGCTGGCCTTTTACAATATACTGAGCGGTGTGCTGCGGGGACTGGGAGATTCCATGTCTGCGCTGATCTATCTGCTGGTCTCCACGCTGGTCAATATCGTGCTGGATCTGCTGTTTGTGGCGAAATTAGGCATGGGAGTGAACGGCGTGGCGCTGGCGACAGTGATCGCACAGGCAATCTCGGCCCTCTTGTGCCTGCTGCGGTTGATGAGGATGCAGGAGTTGTTTGAATTGAAGCCCTGCTATCTGAAACTGCAGCGGAAGTATACAAGGAAGATTATCAAGCTGGGGCTTCCTTCCGGTATTACCCAGGCGATCTTCTCCATGGCGATGATCGTGGTGCAGTCTCTGACCAACAGCTTCGGGGAGATGTTCATCGCCGCCAACGTGATCGTGATGCGTGTGGATGGCTTTGCCATGATGCCCAACTTCTCGTTCGGAACGGCGATGACTACTTATGCCGGACAGAACGTGGGAGCGAGACGGGATGACCGGGTGGACACGGGCGCGAAGCAGGGAACGCTGATCGCGGTGGTGATATCAGCGGCGATCACGTCCTTGATCCTGATCTTCGGCAAGGCGCTGATGGGAATCTTCACCAAGACGCCGGAACTGGTGGACTTAAGCCGTGATATGATGGGCATCCTTGCGGTGGGCTATGTGGCGATGGCAGTGACCCAGAGCCTTTCCGGTGTTATGAGAGGTGCAGGCGATACGATGACACCCATGTGGATATCCATTGCCACAACGATCCTGATCCGTGTGCCCATTGCTTATGGCATATCCTTCCTGACCAGGACGGCCGAGCTGCCCAACGGGCGGCAGGAGTGTATCTTCATCTCGCTGCTGGCTTCCTGGCTGATCGGCGCGCTGATCACTTACATCTTCTATCGGAGAGGGAAGTGGAAGGAGAAGGCGATCTAAGCTGCAAACTTTTGATTCTGATCGGTTCTGATCGTATAACGATTGCTTTTTCAAGGGAAAGATGATACACTTAACAAAATACTTTAATAAAGACGCGAGGAACCGGGATGGACAGAAAAAATATAACAAACATGGAAGTAAAGAAGAAGAACAGAAACAGAGTTTTTCGCTATATATGTAAGATGGGAACGGTGTCAAATCCGGACATCGCATATGGGCTGAAGATCAGTCTGCCGACAGCGACGCAGATGACGAAAGAACTGATAGAGGAAGGGCTGGTAGAGGAGAAAGGCGAATTGCAGTCAACCGGAGGACGGCGGGCAAAGGCCTTGTCTGCAGTTGTCAATGCCAGGCTGGCGGTGGGACTGGATATCACCAAGAATCACATTACGCTGGTGTTGACGAATATCGTGGGAGAGATCCTGAAATATGAGCGCATCTGCAAGCCTTATATTTCAGGAGACGAGTACTATCAGCAGATCAATGAGAGGCTGGAAAGTTTTCTGGAGGAGAGCGGCGCTGACAGGGATAAGATTTTAGGCATAGGGATATCTTTTCCCGGGATCATAGATTTGGATAAGGAATTGATAACGTATTCTCATATACTGGGTGTGGAGGCGATTCCTTTTGCCTCGGTGGGCAGGTTTTTTGCTTATCCTAGTTTCTTCCTGAATGATGCAAATGCGGGAGCCTATGCGGAAGGAATCCAGAACGAGGAAGCAGAGCATTTCTTTTATCTGTCTTTGAGCAATACGGTAGGCGGAGCCGTTTTTAGTGATAATGAATTGATACAGGGCAGGAATTTCCGGTGCGGAGAAGTGGGCCATATGACAGTAGTTATCGACGGGGAAAGATGCTACTGTGGGAAAAAGGGATGCCTGGATGCTTACTGTGCTGCATGGCGTTTGTCTGAGGCGGCGGACGGAAAGCTGGAACAGTTTTTTAGACTGTTAGATCAGGGAGATGTAAAGGCGGCAAATATATGGGATGCCTATACAGACTATCTAGCTATCGCCGTCAATAATATCCACATGGTCCTGGATTGCGATATTGTCTTGGGGGGCTATGTAGGGAGCTGCATGGGGACGCATCTTCAGGAACTGTGGGATAAAGTTGTGGACAGGAATACCTTTGGAGAAAAGGAGCCTTATGTGAAAGTGTGCGACTATAAGGTGGCAGCGGCCGCACTGGGCGCAGCGTTGAAAGTGATCGAGACATTTGTGAGTCAGATATAGGAGAAAAGTGGTAACAGTTCGACCCAGGTCTTTGCATTTACTGCAAAGGCCGTGAGAACGCATAAAGGTTGAGAAGAATCCGGCCTCTTTGCCGAAGGCAAATCTGGAATAGGCTGGATTCAGTAACTAGGAAGCCGAAGGCTGAATAGTTACGAAAGGTGCAGGACCGGCAGGGACACGGGATCTCAATTAGCATTTTTCACAAAAACAGAATAGGTATGTTGTCTAATATCACGGAAATAATGGATTTTTGAAAATAAGATTGACAGGAGCGACGAGTCGGTATAATATAAAAATTAGCAACATAATAAAACTATTTAATAAAGTGTGTGTAAAAGCAAAAATATATTAAATCATCCAAAGGAGAGAGTGCTATGCAAGGGACAATGAAAACTGCGGTAATGCATGATATCGGCAAGATCAGCATCGAGGAGCGGGAGATTCCACAGGTGAAGGACGACGAGGTACTGGTAAAGCTGGAGTACGTTGGAATCTGTGGCAGTGATCTGCACTATTATGAGTCAGGAGCGATCGGTGACTTTATCGTGAAGCCGCCTTTCGTGCTGGGACACGAGCCGGGCGGTACAGTGGTGGAAGTCGGTAAGGATGTGAAGCATTTGAAGGTCGGCGACAGGGTCGCGCTGGAGCCAGGTAAGACATGTGGCCACTGTGAATTCTGTAAGACGGGACGCTACAATCTGTGTCCGGATGTGGTCTTCTTTGCGACACCGCCGGTGGATGGCGTTTTCCAGGAATATGTAGCCCATGAGGCGGATTTATGCTTTAAGCTGCCGGACAATGTGAGTACTATGGAAGGCGCGCTGATCGAGCCGCTGGCAGTGGGATTCCACGCGGCCATGCAGGGAGGCGCAAGGGCAGGACAGACGGCAGTCGTTATGGGTGCGGGCTGCATCGGCCTGGTGACGATGATGGCGCTGAAGGCGATGGGCGTATCGAAGGTGTATGTGGTGGATGTTCTTGAGAAACGTCTGCAGAAAGCATTGGAGCTGGGTGCGGACGGCGTGATCAACGGCAGCAGCGTGGACGCGGTGGCAGAGGTCATGAAGCTGACGGAGGGCAGGGGATGTGATCTGGCGATCGAAACGGCGGGAACACAGATCACCACCGTGCAGACCATGCATATGACCAAGAAGGGTGCAACGATCGTGCTGGTAGGCTACAGCAAGAGCGGTGAGATGACATTGCCGATGAGTCTGGCTCTGGACAAGGAACTGACCTTCAAGACGATCTTCCGGTACCGGCATATCTACCCGATGGCAATCGAGGCGGTGGCAGCAGGTAAGGTGAACCTGAAGGGTATCGTGACGGATATCTTCGATTTGGATGAGGCACAGAAGGCGATGGATTACAGTGTGAATAACAAGGCGGATGTTGTGAAAGCAGTGATCCGGATCTAGATTCCCTTTTAAATTTCTATAAATACTACAAACAGAACAGCAGCGGCCTGAGTGATCAGGTGGCTGCTGTTCTGCATAAAGGATTCATGAAACAGATCAGTTCTCGTATCTGTTGGACTTCCATACGATATCTACCAGATGGGCGATACACAGTTTCAGCTGCTCTATGGGCAGACTGCCGTCGGCAAGCGCGGCGTGGATATTTGCGTGGTCGCCGGGGATACCGGGCATTACCAGATCGTTTCCGGCGCGCATACAGCCGGAAGCAGTGCAGTCCGGTCCGTTGTGGGTAGTGGTCCAGTCGGTCATGAATACGCCCTTGAAGCCCCACTCGTCGCGGGCAGCCTTAGTGCACAGGTCGTAGTTGTTGGCGGCGTGGATGCCGTTGATCAGGTTGTAGCTTGTCATGATGGACATGGGCTGGCTTTCCTTGACGGCGATCTCGAAGCCTTTCAGATAGATCTCGCGCAGGGCACGCTCGGAGATGACGGAGTCGGAACCCATACGGTTGTCTTCCTGATTATTGCAGGCGTAATGCTTAATGGTGGTGCCGCAGCCGTATACAGACTGTACGCCGTCGGTCATGGCAGCGGCCATCTTACCGGACAACAGCGGATCTTCGGAGTAATACTCGAAGTTACGTCCGCACAGCGGATTGCGGTGGATATTCATGCCCGGCGCAAGCCAGAGCGTTACGTAGAACTCGTTCATTTCTTCTGCTACGGCTTTGCCGACTGCGTGCATCACCTCTTTGTCCCAGGTTTGGGCAAGGAGTGTGCCGATCGGGAAGGCGGTACAGAACTGATAGTAGAATTCCGCACCTTCCAGATCTACATTTCTGGCAAGGAAGCCGTGTTCGATGCTCATCTCAAAAGGAACAGGTTTGATCTCACCGTTTACCACCGGGTAACGCTGCAACAGGCGCAGTCCTGCCGGGCCGTCCGCGAGGACGATAGATGCCAGATTCTTATCTGCGAGCGCACAGCTGCTTGTCTGGGCAGCAGAGCCGGGAACGGAGATACCTGCCGCGCCGAGAGCACTTTCCTTCTGCTCGTCGCTGGCATTCTGGCTTTTGCCCGGATCGCCGGTGGCTAACAGTACCAGTTGGTCTGTACTCAACGAATCTACGAATTCCCGTACTTCGGGGGCGATGTTATCCTGTTCTTTGCCGTAGACAACGGTGGAGGTCTGCAATGCGGATGCTGCTACGGTAAGGGCGGGCACCTGATCGGCTTTGGCAAGCCATTCCCGGCGCCGTGCTGCTACGGCTTCTGCGGGTGCAGAAAGCTCTTCCAGCGCATCCTGCAGCGGGCAGATGTGCTCTGTCTTTACGAGAAGGGCATCTTCCTCCAGAGTTACGATGCCGGACAGAGAAGCATTCTCAATGCTGTTTCCGGTGAAAAGACCGTAAGCGCCCTTTTCCAGTACCCAGCCGGGGGTCTTCGTGCAGTAGGACGCAAGCGTGTAGAGAGGAATCTCGATGGACAGTTCCTGAGACTGGCCGGGTGCAAGCAGATCCGTCTTGGCAAACCCTGCCAGCCGACGGTATTCCTTTTCCATCTTGTCCTGCGGGCAGGAAATATAGACCTGCACAACCTCTTTGCCGCTGAAACTGCTGCCGGTGTTTTGTACGTTGACGGTAACCGTTACGGTATCGGCTGTGGACATGACGATCTTATGCGCGGTGATGGAGAAGTCCGTGTAGGACAGGCCATAGCCGAAGGGATAGCGTACAGGCACCTGGAAGGTGTCGAAGTAACGATAGCCAACATAGATACCTTCCTCATATTTCTCGGTATTTACGTTGCCGTTGTTGTGCGAGAAGGTCTCGGCATTCGGGTAATCCTCATACTTGTAAGCCCAGGTATCGGTCAGCTTGCCGCTGGGGGTCACGTCACCGGTAAAGACAGAGGCGACGGCATTTCCGGTCTCCATGCCGGCCTGGGAGATCAGTATCACGCCGGAGATATTTGTATAAGTATCCAGGAAGGACAGGTCGATCACGCCGCCGGAGTTGATCAGCAGGATTACGTCTTTGTACATGCCGCAGATACTCTTTAAGATTTCGTTTTCCTTATCGTTCAGGTAGTAGTCGCTCTCTTTGGCGAAACGGTCGGCACCTTCGCCTGCGATACGGCTGATCACATATACGGCCGTGTCTGCATCGGATTTCTCCGGCAGGTCGCCTGCCGGCATGGTATACTGTGTGGAAGCGTAGGCGTGGAACAGGGCTACGGAATCGCCGCCAGCTTTATCGATTGCTTCCCAGATCTTCTCACGCCAGTCGATACGGGACTGCTCGTACTGTTTGCGGAAGCTCTCGACCCATGCTTCGGTGGTGATCTCATAACCGGCTGCTTTCAGGCTGTCGTAGATGCTGACTACGTCGCGCTCATTGACGTCGCCGGAGCCGGTGCCGCCTTTGATGGGATTGGATACGCCTGCGCCATAGAGAGCCAGCTTGGAATTTTTGGCTAAAGGCAGGATACCATGTTCGTTCTTCAGGAGGACGAAACCTTCCTCAGCAGCTATTCTGGCCGTCTTGCGGTGAGCGGCTTCATAGGGTGCTGCATCCGGGGTGGGTCTGCCGGGCAGGCTGGTTGCTTTCAGTTTCTTGTTCATGTCTTGTACCATTCCTTTCTGTGTATATGATGCTGGGGTCAAAAGGTTTTTTGCCCCCTGATGCCTACGGATTGCTCCGCATTTCATGCTCCCGCAATCCTAAAAACATTCAAAATCCGCCCTATCGGGCTGCTTTTTCATGTTTTCCGGGTCCCAAAGTCATGTATTGACATGCAGGCATGTCATACATGAGCTTTTGACCTTGGCATCATGTCATTAACTATAGGTTATAGCATGCGACTGGAACAAAAGCAACAGAAACAGGCATGTAAGCTTGTAGAAAAATTGGATTTGTTTTCCTAAAATGAAAAAGCATTGGATACAATATGTGGTATGAAAAAGCTTCTTCTTTTATAGAAGGCACAAGATGATGTATTGTGCATCTTTACGTCTGTACTTTGAGCTTACAGATAAAGGGTGAGAGATATTGCGCAGAACATCCTTGTCTTAAGTGAAGTAAGATCAGAGTTAATATGAAATAGCGGGGTACCAATGAATATCGTATATTACGGCAACACCAAGGTGACCGAGACTTAAGCTATATGAGCCAAACTTTCTATAAGCTGTGTCAGAGCCGGTTGGCAAAAGAATGCTGGCGTGACCGGGGACGGCCGATCGATCCTGAACAACAACTGGGCAGCGGTTTTCTTTGATCTTACGGAAGGCCCGCTGGTGGAGATTGCGGCCAGGGCGAAGGAGCGAGGTGCGGAACTTTTCGTTCTCGACAACGGGTGGTTTGGTACAAGATGTGGTGAGATATGAACTGCAGCATCGCGGAGTGTTATTCTGTCGGGTGGCCTGTGGATCGTCAGAGGAAGATTTCTCACAGGTATATTCTGGGAGTTTATGATCTCTATGAACGGTTGACCACGAAGTTTCCGCAGGCGCCCTATAAATCCGGGAGCTGTGTATTGGAGAGGGTCCGGTTCTTCCGGGACCGGATTGAGACATTGCTGAAAAGGAGAGGATAAGATTTATGGAGATCAACGTGATTCCCCTTCCAGAAGAACAGTGGAAGGGCACGATCATACCTATGCGATATACGACGGAAGAGTATTATGATGTGCATCTGCAAAAGACGGCGGACGGATATGATATGACTATGCGTAGGAAGAGATTCGATACACCTGTGACACATTTCCCGGAGGAGTACGATTTCCCGGACAAGCTGTATCAGGATCATTGGGAAAAAGCCTATGCGTGGGGAATCGTAGAAGAAAAGGACGGGCGGCAGGAACTGCTTGCCTGTATCGAGACGTGCCCGGAGGAGTGGAGTAACCGCCTGATGGTCACGGAATTGTGGGTTCATGAGAAAATAAGAAGACGGGGCGTTGGCCATGCGCTGATGGCGGTGGCGAAAGAGCAGGCAGTTTTAGAGCATCGACGGGCGGTCATTTTGGAGACGCAGTCCTGCAACGTGGGTGCGATCGCTTTTTATCAGCGGGAGGGGTTTGAGCCGATCGGGTTTGATACGTGCTGCTACAGCAACCGGGATGTGGAGAGAAAAGAGGTGCGGATCAACATGGGCTTTTTCTTGCGGCAGAAACAGAAAGAGACAGATGGCGGTCTTTTGATCCGCAAAGAGGAGCCCTGCGACTATCATCAGACAGAAGAGATGACGTTGAGAGCCTTTTGGAATAAGTATCGTATAGGATGCAACGAGCATCTCTTGGTGCATAAGATGCGGCAAAGCGATGTATACCTGCCTGAATTATCCAGGGTGGCGGTCGTCGGCAGCAAGATTGCAGGAGCAATCTTCTACTGCAAAGCCTGGCTGAAGCGAGGAGACGGGGAGAAGGAGGAAGCGCAGGTCAAGGAGATTCTGACGTTCGGGCCGCTCTGCGTGGCACCAGAATGGCAGGGCTGCGGTGTTGGCGGACGGTTGCTGGAGGAGTCGTTCGCGCTGGCAAGAGAAGCGGGATATGAAGGTATTGTGATCTTTGGCGAACCGGATTACTATTTGCGGCATGGACTGCAGACTTGCGACCATTTTGGCATTACGACGGCGGATGGGAAGAACTTTGACGCGTTTATGGGGATAGAACTCGTGGAAGGCGGGCTTGCGGATTTCGGTGGGAAATTTTATGAGTCGGAGATCTTCGAGAATCTGTCGGAGGAGGAGAACGAGACGTTTACAAGAGAATTTGACGCGCCGATCAAGCGGAAGTTCCCCGGACAGTGGGAGTAATATGGCAATAGAACGATCTGAGATGCCGGAACTCACACAGTCACGGAAAAGCTATGTGTGCGGAGAAAATGAACATCCGTCTCTCTCAATGAAAGTTCGCCGCAAGCGGACCGCAAAACATTCTTTACATATCACCACACATATGTGATACTGTTATTATGTAAAAGTTAATTCTTAACAGTCCCTTAGGACTGGGGGAGTGCATGGCACAGAGTGATCCGTAGTGCATCCTTTGGTTTCGGCAGCAGTATGTTTCGCAACAGAAAAAGAGTGGTTAAGAATATTTTGTGATGAAACCGGTTACAAATCCGAACGGGAGCAAATATCATGATAAAAGCACAGAATCTCAGAAAAGTATACAAAATTAATGTCAAGCAATCCGGGCTGAGAGGCGCTTTCGGCAATCTGTTCCATTCGGAATGGGTGGAGAAGGTGGCTGTGGACGACCTGTCTTTTCAGATGAAGGAGGGCAGTGCTTTAGCCTGTATCGGGGAGAACGGCGCCGGGAAATCGACGCTGATCAAGATGATGATCGGAATCCTTACGCCGACAGCGGGACAGATCCGGGTCTTTGGGGAGGAACCCCGCAAGGCCGGACGTGACTATTTGAGAAGGATCGGCGTTGTGTTTGGGCAGAAGACCAACCTCTGGACGGATATTCCGGTGATCGAGAGTTACCAGGCGGTAAAGACATTGTACAGGCTGGAGGAAAAAGCCTTCCGGCAAAATTATGACAGGGTGGTGGAACTTCTTACGCTGCAGTCGCTGCTTTCGGTTCCGGCCAGAAAGCTGTCGCTGGGGCAGCGGATGCGGGCGGATATCGGCATGGTCTTTCTACACAGTCCGGAGCTGCTGTTTCTGGACGAGCCTACGATCGGCCTGGATATCAATGTGAAACACACGATCAGAACCTTTCTGCGACAGATGAACCGGGAGACGGGGACAGGCATTTTTCTGACCAGCCATGACCTGGACGATATCGATGAGATCTGCGACGATGCGGTCGTTCTGTCCGGCGGAAGGCTGATCTATGACGGCACTCTGGAGCAGCTGAAGCATCGGTTCGTGCAGGATAAAATGATACAGGTGGTGGGAAAGCAGGAGGGAGATATCCGCAGCCGCCTTCCGCTTTCGAAGATCAGTGTGGAGGGCCGGGTGACGAAGATCGTATATCCGGTCAGGGAATACTCGTCGGCGGAGGTGCTGGCTGCGGTGTCGGCCTGTTTTGCGATTGAGGATATTACCATCGAAGAGCCGGACATCGATGAAGTAGTGTCCAGGATCTTTGCGGGGGAGGGGACGGCATGAGGACTTTCTGGAGACTTACGGCGATTTCCATGCAGAGTCAGCTATATTACAGAACAAGCTTTCTTTTGAATCTGCTAAGCCCGATCGTGCTGCTTTTCGGCCAGTATCTGTTGTGGGCGGCGCTTTATGAGCAGCAGGGCGGCGCGGCCATCGGCGGAATGGAACAGCGTGAGATGTTCGCCTACATACTACTCGCTTTCGCCATGAGCAATCTGCTCAACTGGGCAGGAGAGAACCGGCTGGCGCGGGAGATCAAGACCGGGCAGGTGGCGGCCAGATGTGTCCGGCCGGCGGCTTTTCTGACACAGTATCTGGCGGAGATGCTGGGAGCACTGCTTATTCAGGGAGCGGTCAACCTGCTCGTGGTTTTTGCAGGATTTGTATGTTTCGGCAAATATATGACAGTTCCGTCAATTTCAGTGCTGCCGAGGTTTATCCCGTGCCTGATCCTTGCGGTGACGCTGCGGCTTATGATGATAGATGTCTTCAGTCTGCTCTGTTTCTTTACTACGGGCTATCTGGGGATTTCCTGGACGCGGGCGGCGTTGTTTGACTTTTTCTCCGGTGCCATGATCCCGGTGGCGCTGTTTCCGGAGTGGCTGAAGGCTATAGCCTGCCGGACTCCTTTTCCTTATATGCTGCAGGCGCCGGTGGCAGTGCTTCTGGGACAGGACACCCTGGTCGGACTGCCGGCAGTGTATGGACTGCAGCTGGTGTGGATTCTGATCTTTTTGGGGCTTCACGGTCTGATCTATGGTCTGGCGCGCAGAAATCTGACGATCGCGGGAGGATGAAGTTGTTTGTGGCTCCGGGATGGAGGTAAAGATGATCAAGATTTTTCTAAACATGAAAGCACAGTATATTAAAACGGAGATGGAGTACAGCGCCAACTTTTGGATGATGCTGTTTTCCGGTGTGCTCACCCGGTTAGTGAGTATGGCGGCACCTTTCGTGATCTACAGCAATCTTCCTGACATTGCCGGCTGGAAGAGAGACGAGATCTATTTGATCCTGTCCTTTCTTTTTATTGCGGAGGGCCTGTGCAGTGTTCTGTTTGAAGGAATCTGGCAGATGCCGGCCATGGTGTTTGACGGTAAATTTGACTGTATTCTGTCCAGACCCGTCTCGCCTTTGTTTCAGGTATTGTCATATGGAATGGGGCTGCAGGGAATCAGCGTCTTTCTGGTGGGTGCGGTCAGTCTGCCGGTATTCTTAAGGAGATTGGGACTCTTCCATCTGCGGGGCGTGATCTTAAGCCTGTTTTTTGTTTTATGCGGGACACTGCTTTGTATGTCCATTTATTTGATAGGTAACTGTGTGGTCTTCTGGTTTGACGCCGGCGGCAGGACGACGATTCCCTATACGCTGTCACGGGTAGGGCAGTATGCCAGATATCCGCTGGAGATCTATCCGGGGATCATGCGTTTCCTGCTGTTGTTCCTTGTGCCATATGGCTTCATCTGTATCGTACCGGTGGAGATTCTGCGGGGCAGCAGCCCTATGAGCTTCTGTTATAGCATTGCCGGGGGCAGCCTTGGGTTTTTCCTGTTGGCGCGGGCCGTGTTCTACCGGGGGATCAGGCATTATGAGAGTGTGGGGATGTGAGGCAGGATTTTCGAGGTGTCAGCAAAAGTCGGGTTGGCGTCTTGGCTTACTGTAGAAGTAACCTGTTGGTCAGGAGTACGCATTACACTGCGGACTCCGTGAACGCGCCAAAATCTCCGATTTTGTGTGTATAATTTTCTAAACCCCCATTTCTATTCATGGTGATGTCATAATGTAGGATATGGGTGTTTAGGAAAGCATTGTATGAAAAGAAAAATAGAGTAAGATGACAAGGGGGAAAGTCACATGAAGGATTTTTTACAGGAAAAAGACGAAGAATGGCTTCAGGAAATATTCGGGAAGCTGGATCGGAAAGTGATGCGTGAATGTGGGCGTCTGGAGGACAGGATTCCCTATATCCCGGTGAACGGCAGATATTCTGAAGACTGGGGTGAGAAGGATATTGCCTGGTGGACGAACGGCTTCTGGGGCGGGCTGCTCTGGCAGATGTATCATGCCACGAACAGACCGGAGTATCGCAGGAGCGCTGAGAGGGTGGAGGAGAGGCTGGACCGCTCTTTGGAAGAGTATGAGAATCTGTATCATGATGTGGGATTTATGTGGATGCATACGGCGGTGGCGGACTACAGTCTTACGGGTAACCGTAAGTCTTATGTCAGAGGACAGCATGCTGCGAACCTGCTGGCGGGGCGGTTTAATGTGCTTGGGAATTATATCCGTGCATGGAATGACGATAAGGCCGGCTGGATGATCGTGGACTGTCTGATGAACTTGTCGCTTCTGTACTGGGCTACGGAGCAGACAGATGACCCGCGATTTGCCGCGATCGCGAGACGGCACGCGGATACTGCATTGGAGAAGGTTCTGCGGCCTGACGGTTCCTGTAATCATATCGCGATCCTAAATCCGGAGACCGGAGAAGTGGAGGGATTGCCCGGCGGCCAGGGCTACGGGGAAGGTTCGGCCTGGTCCAGAGGACAGGCATGGGCTGTATATGGCTTTGCGATCAGCTATGCACACACGAAGGAGCAGAGATATCTGGATGCGGCGAAGCGGGTGGCGCATTATTTTATTGCCAATGTGGCGATGCATGACTACCTGCCGCTTAGTGACTTCCGTGCACCAAAGGAACCGCTCTATTATGACTCTACTGCGGGTGCCTGTGCAGTGTGCGGCCTGCTGGAGGTTGCCGCCCATGTGCCGGAATTGGAGAAGCCTCTCTACGAACAGTCAGCGCTGCGGATGCTGCGGGCATTGGAGGAGAATTTCTGCAACTGGAATGAGGAGGAAGACGGAATCCTTGGAATGGGGAAGGTTGCCTATCATGAGGAGGGGGACCGGCAGCAGGTGCCGATCATTTACGGAGATTATTTCTTTGCGGAAGCAGTGTTGCGGCTGATGGGGAAGGATTTCTTCATCTGGTGAGCAGGAAAGACATGGGTATAAGTGTGAAAAGAATACCTATGGCAACAGGTCAGCGCATTTACTGCGCTGATCTTTCAACTATAAGTTTGTGGCTTCGACATGGAGGTAAAGATGACATTTAAAGTGGAAGATCCGGATTACGTGTTAAGTCCCTATACGGGAATGACAAGAAAACACTGGCTGGCGGCAGGGCGTTATCTGTTAGAAGGGGTATTTGGCAACATACCGGGTATAGAAGATCCGGTCGTCATGCCGCGGAAGGAGACGAAGGTGACTTATCCGCATCTGGATGCGCCGAAGGAACGGCAGGAGATCGAGCGTAAAGCCGAAATCTTTGAAGGGCTGACGCGATCCTTTTTTATTGCGTCGGTCATGATCAGAAATGAACCGGATATCGAAGTGTGCGGCATACGGCTGCGTGACTATTACAAGAAACATATCCTGCGTGCCTGTACGAAGGGGGATGCAGTGTATGTGGGCAGTTACGAGGAGATGCAGGAGAGCAACGGGTGCGAGGATCCTTATCGGTGCTATCAGCAGACGGTGGAAAGCTGTGCATTGGTGATCGGTCTGCATGCATGCCGGGAACAGATTTGGGCGGAATATTCGAAAGAAGAGAAAGATACGGTGGCGGCGCTGATCTCCAGCTTTGGACATGCCAATACGGTTCCGCAGAACTGGCGGTTTTTCAATATGCTGGATCTGGCATTCCTGCATCAGGAGGGCTATGAGATCGACCGGGAGATTATGGTCGACCATGCCCAGGCGGTCTTAAGCTATACGGTGGGAGACGGATGGTATCGGGACGGCCAGAGTTTTGATTACTATTCCTGCTGGGCTTTTAATCTCTATGCCCCAATCTGGAACAAGTGGTATGGCTATGCGAACGAGCCCTATCTGGCGCAGCGTTTTGAGGAAAACGCCAATCAGCTGATGCAGACTTATCCGGACTTCTTTGACCGGGACGGCTATACGAATATGTGGGGCAGAAGCTGCATTTACCGACATGCAGCCACCAGTCCCTTGTGTGCCAACTTCTTCCTGCACGATCCGGCGGCGGATCCCGGCAGTGCGAGGCGGGTGGCGTCCGGTTCCCTGCTGCAGTTTCTGACGAGGGACGACTTCCTGTATCAGGGAGTGCCAACGCTTGGCTTTTACGGACAGTTTACGCCTCTGGTACAGGGGTATTCCTGTGCGGAATCCCCGCTGTGGCTGGGTAAGGCGTTTCTTTGCCTCGAATTGCCCAAAGAGCATCCTTTCTGGACGGCAGTGGAGAACAACGGGACATGGGAAAAGCTGGGAGAAGAGGACGTGAAGGAGACGGTACTGCCTGGTCCGGCACTCTGCTTTACGAATCATGGGGCCAATGGGGAGACCATCCTTAGAAGTGGTAAAGTATTCAAGGCGGCGCAGGATATTCATGGTCTGTGGAATTACGGCAAACTGAATTACAATACGAAATATCCATGGGAGTCCACGCCGACAGCGGCAGCGAAAGCAGCTGCCACAATATGCGAATCGCAGCAGTATCTGTTGTTTGAAAACGGCGCCGAAGAACCTTTACGGGGAAATATGACTTTTTGGTGTGGGGAGCGGGACGGTGTTCTTTACCGCAGACAGTTTTTTAACGGGAATCTTGAGACGGAGCAGCATTGGTTCCAGGCCATTAATCTGGCTGATTTCCCGGTGGCGCGGGGAATCCTGAGGGTAGATAAACTGCGTCTGATCAAGCGCCCTGTCAGGATGACGCTGGGTTCCTATGGATTTCCGGACAATCCCGGCGCGGACGGAAGGGCGACAGAGGTTATCCGAAAAGAGCAGATACTGCCTGACGGCAGCAGGGCGCAGGCGGTCATTCTGATCGGCCACGACCATATGGGGATGCAGCGGCAGATGGCCATGACCTGTTACAGGGGCTGGGAGGAGATGGACGTGATACACAGCAGCGGGACTAATCCGGATTCGGAGCATTCTCTTGTGATCTGTGCGTCCATGCAGAGCCGGAAACAGTATGGCGGTGCACAACCGTACCTGCTGATCTCGCAGATTGTCACTGCGGAATTTCCGGTGAAAGATGCGGCGGGCTGTGCCTTTTCGGAGGAAGAACTGTTTCCGATCCGGGAGATCGTCTATGAGGACACCTATCGGGCCGGCGCTTACGGTACGGTGACGGTGTGCCTGAAGAACGGGGAAGAGAGGAAGATAAATTATGAAGGGATCGAAGCGGCCTTTTAACCGGGCCGCCTTTGCAGAGGGGCTGCGCATTTTGTGAGAATAGGATCTATTTTTTGCCGTGCGGTATCTGTTTCTTTATCTTCTGCAAGAAGTCCAGCGAAAACGGCAGATATGGTTCTAATGCTTTTAAATATCTATTAGCAAAAAACTGTTGATTCATGGCTGCAGACAGAAGAGAAATCTCTACGCAATGTTTCAGCACAAATCCCTTCAGCGCCGGATTGGCCGGTTCAAAGCTTCGAATCTCGTTCCAGGTAAACCAAAGCAGGCGATTGACATATCGTTCTAAACACTGATGGCGGTCTGCTTCGGTCATCAGTGTGTGGTTTCCGGCAGCGTTGTCTTCCTCGATATCCTGCAGATCGTCCACCAGCTGCAACAGGAATCCGAATTTCAAATAGAAAGTTTCCTCATATTCCTTCCAATCTTCTGTGGCAAAAAGATAGTCTGTCAGCACGGAAGAACTTCCTTTCCAAATGGATATTTCCAGGATCTGATCTTCTGTCACATCTGTTTTCTGCTGTCTGATACTGCAGGTCTGGGCTTCCAAAAGCTGCAGCAGTGATTCAGAAATCTTTTTCTGTTTCGGACCTATGTATGCGGTGAGGATCATATCAAGGAGACAGCAGGTCTTTTCTTCCAAAGGATTCCGGGGCAGCACGGACTCTCCTTTCAGTTTTGCGGCGATCATCCGGTTATAATGTTCTTTTTCCTGCCTTGTGATCCGTGCGTTGTCGATATAGTTGTCTGTATAAGGATAGAGCAGACTGTATGCCAGGATCGGATCTTCCGCATGCTGCTCGACACCCTGCATGTCAACGATCATGGCATAGATAAAATAGTTGCGCAGAGCCTGCCAGATCTGTTCCGGGCGAAGGTCCTCGTCAAATGCTCTGACGTCATCCAGAAAATGTTTTGTTTCACGTTTAAAGGCATCAAGCAGTTGCGGAGACATCCAGCCGGAAAGGGAGAGTATTTGCTCCCTGCCGAGAAAATCCATGAAATCCTGTTCCAGTTTCTGGGTCAATGCATTCCGGGCTTCTTTGCTTTTCGGCTTTTGGCGTAGTTTTCTTTGCACCTTCTGGATAAATTCCTGTACAAGCGATTCGTTTTCTTTTTTCTGTCCTGCTTTTATCATTGGAAAAATGTCGGCGTTTTCCTGTAGAAATTCCGGAAAACGATCCGGTTGTTCTTCCCATGTTGTTCTGATCGTCAGTGTCTGTTCCATTTTTCCCTCCATTCCGAAGCGTTTTACGCTGAGGACGCGAGCAGAATTTCAG
>OFGO01000551.1_pt1 | contig 33853 bp, 33 predicted proteins | sample 1521761 | NCBI WGS metagenome assembly OFGO01 (sample SAMEA3504128, study PRJEB24116) | mouse gut metagenome | biome: mouse gut; feature: mouse-associated habitat; material: faeces | place: Denmark | collected 2011
TGACGATTTAAAATTAACATGGCAATTAGAAAATGATATGCTTCCAATCAACAGGCAGGAACAGAACATTGTCCGCTTTTTACGAGAATTATCCATTGACATTCTGAACCGCCCCAAATACGAGGAACGCACGATTGCATTTCAGTGTAGCGAAAATATAACAGACGAAACGGCTATATTTTCGTTTGATAAAAAGCTTTTCACACGGACATTTCAAAATCTGATTATCAATGCTTTTGTGCATGGCGGCAAAGATACGGAAGTAACCGTGCAAATTTCCGTTTCTGATTGTTGGCTGAATATAAACCTATCAGACAACGGAATAGGTATGAGTGCGGAAGAAACAGACCAATTATTTGATCGCTATTATAGAGGAACAAATACAGAGAGCAAGTCCGAAGGAACAGGCTTGGGGCTGGCGATTGCAAAAAGCATTATAGAACTTCATGGAGGTACAATTTCTGTTACCAGCAGTCCCGGAGCCGGAACCGCTTTTCTTATCCGCTTTCCCGGCATTTAAGGTTAATTAAGATAGAATGAAAATGAGATTAAGGTTGACCATCTACTATGTGAAATGTAGTGACGGTCAACCTTTTTTGATTACAGGTAAGGAGGTGGAACATGAACATAAAAAAGGTATTTCCATTTTTGGCAGCTATATTGGTTACAGCTTTTTTGTGCTTTGCCGTTTTCGCCCTGCTGCTGCGCCCGCAGGCTTTGGAGATTGGCACGATGGACTTAAACACAGTGGCAGATGGTGAGTATATAGGCGTATGTCAAAACAAAATTTTAATAGCCGTTGTTAAAGTCCGTGTACAAAACCATGAAATAATGGATATTGAAGTATTAGAACATAAGGCTTCTTACATGGGACAAGCTGAAAGGATTGCCGGAGAAGTATGTGCCGGACAGACATTGGAAGTTGACGCAATATCCGGCGCAACATTTACCAGCGATACCGTTTTGAAAGCAATCGAAAATGCGTTGAAATAGCGCATAGAAAGCAGGTGTAAATTTGAAAATCATTCTAAAGTATATCTTAACAAACATACAGGAACGCAAGGTAAGAACCGCCGTTATGCTCCTGTCAATACTTCTGTCCGCTATGCTGTTGTTTGTATCCTTTTCTATTGGGGTGTCTTATGAAAGCGCACAGCGTAAAATGGCGCGTGGTATGGCGGGGAGTGCCACTGTTTCCGTGCAGAATGTGACGGGCGGCATTTATGCAGGGGATATTCCCACCCTGCCTGTCATACAGACAAAAGCCGGGATATTAGAGGGAACTTCCCTTTACCATGAAAACGGATATTACGAAACCGTTGATCTGCTTGCCGCTGATATAGACGCATTAAATCAGATCAACAAGCCGCGTCTGCGAAATGGCGGTGAAATAACGAAATTTGTGGGCTATCAGATTATTCTGCCAGACAGGTTTACATCAAAGTATGGAATAAAAAAGGCGATACTATCACCTTACAGATAGGCGGTTCGCCCATAGATTTTGAAGTGCTGGAAATCGCCGCTTATGATACGGTTTTCCTGCGCCATACAAGGGGAGCGACCGCCCTTTTACCTTTGGAAACCTTAAAAGAGATTTTGGGGCAAGACAACGGTTACAGTGAAATTCTGATCGAAGCCGCCGGGCATACCACTACAAACGATTTAATCTCTGAATTGCGAAATGCCCTTGATACAGAAAAATACCGGGTATCAGAGATTGTCAATGAAATGCAGATCGCTGCCGACGCAAGACAGAAATCTATGCCGTTTTTCCTTATCAGCTTTTTTTCACTGACTATGAGCATTTTCATCATTTATAGCAGCTATAAAGTCATTACCTTAGACCGTTTGCCGGTCATAGGCACATTCCACAGTATCGGCGCAACGAAAAAAGCCGTAACCCGTATTCTGCTTTTGGAAAGCCTATTTTACGGTTGTATAGGTGGGCTAATCGGTATTCCTGTTGGTATCTTCGTATTAAAAGCTATTTTACAGGGAATGGGAAAGACACTTTCACAGGGAATTGTTTCGCCACTCTACATACCGTTACATAAGTTATCAAATCTTGACAATTCATGGCGGTTTTCCTAACTTTCTCAGCATATTGTTATTTAGCGTTACACAGTGTATTCGGTGATTTGTCGTAAAATCTGTCGTAAAACTCAGCTGATCTTGATTTTGCCTTCCAGGTTGGCAAACGATTCCATCTTCTTCTCTTTGGTGGCCTCGTTATACACGTCCATCGTCGTTTCAATATTCCGATGGCCCATGATTTCCTGGATGATTTTGATATTCGGCTCGTTTTCACAAAGCCTTGTGCAAAAAGTGTGCCGCAGGTTGTGGACGGAGAAATGCGGTAACCGGACTGCTCCAGTTTCTTCTGCCTCAATGTTATGATCACGGATGATACGCCAGATAGCCCGATTTACCAAATGTGGAATAAGAACCTCTTGAAAACGATTCTGGAAGATAAAGCCAGAATAGCCATCAATCTCAGAACGTGTAAATCCATGCTCCATCTGCTTCAGCCTCTCGTCCAACAAGGCACGCTTCACATCATCGAACATCGGAATAATGCGTATGCCCGCTTTTGTTTTCGGAGTTGTGATATGGATTTCCATATTCCCGGCTTCTGTGACTCGATGTATGAGATTGTGATTTACATTGATAATCTTGCCCTTAAAGTCGCAGTCTTCCCATCGAAGGCCAAGGCACTCGCCTACTCTCATTCCAGTACCAAGCAACACGGTGAACAAGTTTGACCAGTGACGGTACGTTGGAGTTCGTGCCACAAAATCGACGAATGCCTCCTGCTCGGGAACTGTCAATGCGTGGCGCTTGGGTTTTTCCCAATCATGGCTTTTCTTAATCTCAGCGATCACCCCGTCAGTAGGGTTGATACGGATGTAACCGTCCTTGACCGCCACATTAAACACCGGATGCAAAATGGTCTGGATAATTTCGACACTGTTTGGCTTAAATCCGTGCTTCAGCAGTTCACCATAAAACTTCTTTATATCGCTGTACCTGATACTGGCAATATCCCGCATCCCAATATTTTCTTTAATGTACTTTCCGTACATATATTTATAATTTGTCCGGGTAGATGCCTTGAGCTCGTACTTGGTTGCGATATAGTCTTCCCAAAAATCATTGAGCGTCATTCTGGCGGCAACAAATGAGTTGATACCATCTTGCGTATCACGGAGCACCTTTGCCTCCATATCCCTGAGAGCTTCACAGGAACGCTTCTTCGGCGGTAATTTGTCGCTTGAAACTAATCTCCAGCTATATAGGCTCCTTCGCACCCCTTTCGCATCCACATACTTGTACTCATACTTTCCATCGGCACGCTGACTCTCTCCTGTTCTAAGGAGACGGCCTTTGCTATCGCGTCTCTTTTCTGACATGGATACCCCTTTCAGAAAAGGACATGGCAGGGCTTGGATATTATACCATGTCCTTCATTGGATTTCAAGTAATAGAATCACATCATCAAATGGAATCGCAATCATCAAGATATTCTTCCAGCCTTTTGCGGCGAATAAGCTGACGATTTCCATTCCACACTGACAAGTTTTTTTCGGGATTTTTGTCAAGAAGATCGCGGAGTTTATGTTCACCGATACCGAAATACTCTGCAGCTTCCCGAACTGTCAGCATATAACGGTCCCCTAATGGGGTTCGTTTCGTTTCTTTCATAATTATAGGATGAAACCGCCTCCCTATTGGCGGTTTTCAATACCTCCCGTTTAGAATTAGTGAACGTATGAGCAACGGGCGGCGGCTGGCTAAACCGCTCCACAGGACTTACCTCCGCGGCTTTACTCGGTGCCTTCTACAGCCTGCGACGGATTGATTACCGCTCGGACCATAGCCAAGGCAGTGTATCATGATTCGGTATATGGGTCATGGCCTCAAGCTGCCACAGCTTGCTTGTATGCGGCATCCGGCTCTCCCTGTTCCTCCTTCCATTCGTTGGGATCATGGCTCTGGTCTGCCCAATACGGCTGGGCCATATACTTAACGTACCCGTTGGCTCTATGAGGCCATGTGGCCTGTTTGTCAAGGTACAGAGATGCCTTCCCAAAAGGCCTTTTTGCCTCTCACTCCTATCCCCGACTGTCTGCCCGCAATCTGCCCACATTCCTGCCATTTTTCGCAAAAATGCCTCACAGCCCGTACAGGGGCTGTGAGGCGTTCGTTATAATTGGTCAAATAGTTTGAGACTTGCTACCATAGCGTCAATGTCCTGCTCACTGGGGCCAAGCGGCATTTCCGGGGGCTGGCTTCTCTGTGTTGAAGCAACCGTATTTCCTGACAGAAATTCTCCCACCGAAGTTTTCACCATGTCCCGGACCATCGCCAGAAGCTGCTCCTTCGTATGCAGTGGCTGGTAGGTAATTTTGATTTTTGCGCCAGGCATCTCCATTTCCGGATGCCGCTGAAGGTATTCAACGACGGCCAGGACGATGAAATCGCTTTTCTTGTTCCCCAACCGCTCTAAAAGAGCGCCTACCTTTGCCTTTTCTTCCGTATCGGCACTCCACTGGAGGGAAAACCGGAACCTGTCATCCCTGCGCAAAGCCTTCACCGACCTTCTGTGCCTGCATTTGACGCAGCTGGGCGGTGGCCAGCATCCCAAATCCTACAGCATTGGCTTTCGGATCAGCAACAAATTCCGCCTTCGCCACTTGGCTGGACGTTTCAATGAAAGTCCGAAACAGCGCCGCACCGCCGCCGGTGAAGATGGCAGGAGTCGCCCGCAAATCCACCTGCAGTTCCCGCAGCTTGTCCAGGATGCCGGCAGCATAGCTTTTCACTGTGGCCCGAATGGTCTCCTGTACATCATCAGGCAGGATGGTGGGGCGCCCCTGAATGACATCGGCAATATGGTCGTCATCAATCTTGATGTCGTGAAGGGCGCTGACCCTGCCAATAATGCCGTTTGCCATAGGGATGGCGCCCATCTCCAAACTGCGGCAGAACTGCATATCCGGCTGGACGCCTCGCAGCAGGAGCACATCGGTGGTAAATCCGCCGATATCCACTACAAAGGTACGGGGATTTTGCTGGATGATCTGGGCCTGGGGAACCACGGCGGCATAGGCCTGGGGATAGACCAGCACCTGGCGGATCATCAGGCTGATGGGGGTATCATTAAATTTGAACTGTACTGTCCCTCGCTTGAAATACTCCGCAAACCGATTCCGCAGTTCATAGTGCTCCGGGGGCAGGCCGATGGCCAGCTCCGCTTCTACCATAGGCTGCAGTGCCTCCCGCTGCCGAAGCTCCTTGGCGATGGCAAACAGGCTGAGGATAAAGAACCTCTCGTCCTTGGTCTTGTCCCGCATATAGGGGATCCGCTCACCGGACAAAGTCCAGAAGGTGCCGCCGAACTCCAGCACATCGGTCTCCACAGGGGGCTTCACGGGATAATCCGTCAGTCCCGAAGTAAAAACGAAATCAGGGGTCTTGATAGCGGAATTGCCATGGTCGATTGCAAATAGCATAACAGTCACTCCTATTCATTCAGATACCTCATTACACGGAAACAGATGCGTATTTGCAACGGAAATGAGCATTTTACTCATTGCAATGTTGGCCTCTGTGTCTATATGCGCTATAATTCATTAAAAACAGTACAGGAGGATAATAATGCCCAACAAAATTTATAACTTATGTTCAAGTGAATGCGCAACACATACACTTATAGATATCATTGGAATCTCACTAACCATCTTGTGATTGACCCGGTCAAGGTACTCATAGATCTTGGCATTGACCTCGACAGTCACCAGCCGTCCGTCGTAGTTGATGGTAATTTCCATCTTCCATTACCTTTCGTTCAAATTTTGAGGTTCGAACGTTAGGCGGAGAGCAGCAATGAGGTCAAAGTGATTGGCCTGGAAATACAAAAGCACCCAGACGATACAAGACCGTTCGGGTGCTGCTAACAATATCATGGGCCGTCAAGAATTGACGGTTTTTGCAAGTCTGGGTGAAGTGAGCCATTACGGGGTCGGACTTTTTTGATAGCAATTCAAATTAGGAAACGATAAAAAAGACTCGACGATACTTCCCGGATACCACCGTGTTCTTAAAGGTAACTTTAACACACCTTCCGTTTTCCGTTTTTCAATAGAACGCGGCAGTTTTGAATTTGATATTTCAAAACCGCTGAAAGGTTCTCATTCCCTGTTTAGGGTGCTCCAGTTTTCAGCCGCCCAAATAACGGTTTTTATTATTTCGTTGGACGGTAGTAATTATTCAACAATATTCCTTGCGGGACATGGGGTTCAGATTTGGGAAATTAGTCTGCATTAATTTAAATTTGAACTGTTTGAAACCTCGTATCCCATTTTATCTTTTTGTGGGGAACATTCGGAATCCTTACTCTGCAATTCTTTAAGATATAAAATAGTCCTACCCAATCTGCCATGTCTTACAAACTTCTTCAGATTGGGTAGGGCCATTCTAGTTCACTGTAGCGCATCTCGATTGACGTTGCCCAAAGAGGTATCGCACTCCCCAAACACCGCACGGCAGTCAGCAAGTGTATCACACATCGTGGTTAAAATATCCCGTATCCCTGTGATATTAGTTCGGATCTGCTGGGCATCCTCCCGGAAAGCCAACGCGCCCTGTCCCTTCCAGTTCTCCAGCAGTGTCCTCACGATTTCGTCATATTCCTTGACCAGTTCGTCGTATTTCCGTATCAAATCAAGGCGAGCGGCGATAAATGCGTCAAAAGCCCTAGTGTCCAACAACTGGTACTCAGCCATATCGACTCCTCCTCTCCCATGCGTTGGTGCTCTGTGGTCAGGACACCGATGCATGGTCTTTGATAAACTTTATTTTCTGAATATCCGCCTTCTCCAGGTCGTAGAAGAACCCATCCCCCTGGTCGCAGAGTCCAAAGCGCTCCTTTAGCTCCGCCTGATCCATATTACTGAAAACCGTTCCGTTTCCTCTGTCCCGAACAAAGTCCGCGATATCGTAAAGCAGGAATGCCCGGGCAATGGAGTAGTTAAAGTAGCTGTAGATTTCGGCGGAGGGGATCCTCTGCACATCCGAGAATACGAACAGCGCCTTTTCGGAAACCGCAGAGTCTATGAATGGCTGCATTCGTACCAATAGGTGCCGTCCGGAGCCCCCAGGGATATGCTGATAAGCCTCCCGGCTCTGCACGACAAAAACAGTAAATGGCCGATCCTCCACCGACACAGGGATGGATCTGTCGCAGCTCTCCTCAAACTCCGGGGAACTGTAAATATCATCTGGCAGATCAAAGTATCTCCGGATGACCTCCTCGAACTTTTTCCGACTGGAGACCTTCACGGTATCGACACCATCGGTGAGATCCTTGACCTTCTCCAACTCCCCGCGCCCGTCGTCCCACAGCACAAAGCGGACACAAGGGATTTCCCGTGCACCTCGCAACAGTAGCCGGAGGAGATTGGTCTTACCTGCGCCCTTCCGTCCATAAATCGCAATGCACCGCGCCGTGCGCAACTCTATGGCAACGGAGGCAAAAGTATAATAATCCAAGCCGGCCGTCAGAAAGCCTGGAGTAAAGGAGGGTGTGTGGGGGCAGAAACGATTCCAGTTCTCCTCGTCCAAGACGTCGGTAAACACGTTCATTTTCCGTTCTAGCAACGCCTCGTAGTCTTGGTAGTGTTTCCGCAGCACAGTTTTCAGGGCAGAAAGCGCCTTTTCCTCACCCTCATCTCCAACGTAGAGGTCGGAGTCGTAAGGGTAGTAGCCGTGAAACTCATAAGCCGCAACATCCCGGTTGGCAATTCCTCGGCCCTTTATGCTGGGAGGTTTCTCTACTTTGTAGCCAAAGAGATCTGCATATTTCTCCTGGGGGATGTCAAAGGCAATGATTCGGTTGAAGCAGTTGAGCAACCGCCCCCCTCCCGCCGAGGGGTCCGACGCCGTCACAACGACCGTCACCCCCTTAGACAGTCCGTCCCTCGCCAACTTGAGCAGTTCGTCCTGGTAGAGCATATACCGCTCATTTCCATAGAAGGTATTTAGGCCGTCCAGAATTAACGTCACATGGATGGCTCTGCTTTTTTGGTCGCTCTCGTTACGGCTGAGTTCTGCGTAGACCCTGCCGTGGAGATTTTTGAGATTCTCCGCAAGCCGTTCCTCGACCCGCCGGAATACTCTTCGGACGTTCTCCTCTCTGGAGCCATCGAAGTACCCCACCACGCATGGCAGGTCTCCGTATAAAACCAGGTTGTTGCTAAAATCAAGGATGTAGACCTCCTCGTCCCTTGGGAAGTCGGCCTTCTGGTGCAAGCGGACGAGCAGCGTCTTGATGAGGGTGGTTTTCCCACTCATGGAGGAGCCAAAGATCGCCAAGTTGCTCTTACAGAGATCGACAGTATAGTCCGCCTGGAGTTGATGGTCTGGATCGTCGTAGCGACCCAGTTCCAATTCTAGTGAAGGCATATAGTACCTCCTCTTTTTCAGTGGTTTAGAAGCTTACAAATTCCGCTACCCTTGTTCCAGTTGAACTCAAAGAAGCAACGGGCAGGTAGCGGTTGCTGGAACACCGGGTGGGGAGCCTTTTCGTCTCTTTCACCAGCAAACTGTGCAATTTGTTCCACAAAAAACTGTGATTGAGTAATCCCTTTTTTAGCCTTGGCGATCTGCTTTTTTGTTATGGGGTTATCATCATAGGAACAGTAGAACGAGGAGTATCCTCCCCCAATCTCCGCCTGGGTAACGCAGATGGGCTGCTCCAACCCACTGGAAATATCCGCCTTAGAATACCCCGACTGGAAGTACTCGAACCGAGAGCCCGTCCCCACCAAGAGGTAGGCCCTTCCATTGCCGGGCATCAGGGGGCTGGCAGCCAAGTCGGTCCCGATCATCTCTTTAGACGCTTCCCGAGTGGCTACCTTCAGACAGAGGAAGGACTTAGAATTGTGCCGGATCTCGTCGGTAATGGCCCCCTGGATATTTTGGGAGATCAGGATAATATGGAACCCCAGACTGCGCCCTACCCGTGCCAAGGTGTTCACCTCAGCCTTGAAGTCAATGTTGCTGTTCTCGGAGGAAAAACGCATGAGTTCGGTGAACTCGTCGATCACTAGGAACAGGTGGGGTAGACCGAACTCTGGATTCAGGAGTTCCTCCATACGCTGGATCCGGTGCTGATCCTCCGGCTTTTCCAAATCCAGGGACAGGTTGCGGATATGCTCGTCCAACGTTTTACGGGAGGAGCGGATGCGGATATAGCTGTCGATGCTGTCCACCTCCAGGCAGTTAAATAGCTTTTTGCGGCGGGTAACCTCAGCGGACATAGAGAGAAGGAAACGCTTGAGCATATGGCTGGCTCCCGCACCGTTCTCATCGCCGTCCACGTCTGAGATGGTGCCCACAACATGGGGTAGCCCGCCAATGCGCTTGATAAACCCGCCGCCCTTCATATCGACCAGCAACATGTTGACCTGAGAGGGCGAGTACCGAACAGCCAGACCAATGAGGAAGGTCAGAATGGTCTCAGATTTTCCGGATCCGGTGGTGCCGGCCACCAACATATGGGGACCGTCGGCGCTCTCGTGCAGATCCAGGAACACGTTGGCGTTTTCTTCTTTTGCGCTTCTCTCATCCCGGTCATCGTATTTCTTGCCGATAGGAACCTTCAGGGATTTGGTCACATCCCTAGCCTCCTCCCAGTTGTTAGGGAACCACATCTGCTGTAGCAGTTCCCACATACGGCCTTTCAGACCGGCCGTCTCGCCCAGAAGGGAGGGGTACAGGTGGAGCAACTCCACATACCCAGGCACATCGGCACCCTGGGCAATCCGGTAGTAGTACAGAGCGCTCAGGATCTTGTATGCCTGATACAGATGATCCAGATCCTCCCGGCGGTCCAGATCTCGGGGGTCGGGAGAAGGAACATCCGGGGTAAAGCGGTACTGGGATTCAGCCCCAGACTCCTGCCCGTCCGGTGTGCGGAAAATCACTCGCGTATGGGGCAGAAGATACCACTCGGTCGCGCTCTTGGCTCGAATGACCTGATCGCAATATTTTGGTAGTTCCTCACTGTAGCGCTTGCAGAAAATGAAGGACATCCCCTCGATGGATCGCCCCGTACCCTCTGCCTGATCAGGGATATCCGGCAGATACTCCGAAATGGGGTGCCGCTTAAACTCGTACTCCTCTTGGAAAATCAGAAGGATGTGGGGGAAATGTGCACCCTCCCCAGCGTTTTTTCGCTCGGTCAGCAACTCCATGAGCCGGTTTAGGATCAGGTTGGCCTGGTTCTTGTTGAACGCAAAGGCCGAGAGGTTGCCGAGCAGCTCCCGAAAGTGTGGGAGGTGTTTATAGAGATTCACCATATGCTGGCGCGTTCTCCAGTTCTCGGTCTCCTCACAGAAAAGGATGCACTGGAGTTCATCCGGTGAGTGGTAGAAGCAGAGTTCCAGTATTACGTTGTCCAGGAAGGGGCGAAACGACATCGGCTTGGGAAACAGCACCCCCAGAGAGACACACTCCTTCAAGCTCAGCAGAACCGGCGCACCCTGCAGATAGGCGTACCTTTGAGCGATGTCGTAAGGCAGGTCTGTCAGATAGCGCAGACTGCTGTCCAAGGTCTCCTGCTCCGGGAGCACAATGGTAAAGGGGGAGTCGGCCGCACCCTCTATGTTTTTATAGCGAACGGAGGTGAATACTACGTCCTTTTTCTCCCCCTCGACATGGAAGACGGAGGGAACCAGGCGGCTCTCAGCCGTAGAGAGGCCCAGGCGGATGGTCAGAAATCTGGGGTGGCTACTGCTCCGGCTGAAGATATCTCCGCTCACAGCGGTGGCCAGATCCACCAGACCGGCCACGTCATCCTCCCCAAATTTAGAGGGGTAGAGCCGCTTGAGCTGCTCCACATCCCACTGCTGCTTCTCCCGAATGCTGTGTATGAGCCTCCGGATATACAGCTCGTAGTGCTCCTTCCACTCCCGCAGAGCGGCCTTGTACAGCTTCTTCTGGTGAGACATGTTGAGCGAGGTTGTGATCACTGTGGCCGCCACCATGGCCAGGCTCATGGCGATCATACCGGCATTGCTGGTGCCAGAGGAGAAGAACAGCCGCGAAACAAACATGGCCCCAGTCATGACCAGAGGTGTCAGCAGCGTGAATAGCATGCCTTGACGGCTCTTCTGGGGGGGATTCGTAGGTGGGATGATCTTGATCCGGGTGCTGTCCATTGCGTAGAGAGGTCTGTCGCTGATGTTATAAAGGGGGATGGTCTCGCGGAACGCCCGGTTCACCTTGCGGTCCTGAAACAGGGCGGCAGAGTGATGCCAACCCACGGAGTCAAAGATTAGTCTGGTGGTGGAAACGAACCCCAGTTCCTTCAGGGTCTTTTTCCCATGGATGCTTTTGCGCAGCCAGATCTGATCCGGGTGGGCGGTGCTGTCGGCGGATCGATCCTCCTTCTCCCGCTTATTGATGGAACCGATGGCCACCCGGTACGGAGAGACCGCCTTTTCCCACTCATCACTGTCCCACTGTTCATAGACGACCTTCTCCTCCCGGTAGGCGTGGATGCAGTCCTGGAAGATTTGCCAACACAGGATGTAGACGTCCTTTTCGCTGCGCTCCCTCTCTATGGGCTGCTCGCCGGCATCCCCCTCAGGCCGGCGGCTGTCCCGGCTGTAGTGGGCGGATTTCAGCGACTCCAGATCTACTTGGTACACATTCAGTTTTTTTTCCAGGCCGTATTGAACGGCGTCAATCAGCTGGTCGCAGCGGATATCATTTTTGACAATCAGCTCGATGTCATAGGACTCCACCTCAGCGCGGCTGGTTTTCGTTCGAAATCCGGCATCTACAAACTGTACAGTGACCAGGATGGCGTTTTCTTCTGTTATGGAAAGCAGCTCTCTCTCTTCCACGATGCACCCTCCCTTACCAGCGGTCGCACAGCATTTGGTTGATCAAGTCGTCCACAGTATTCAGACACGCCTGAACCAATTCCAACGGTGCCTCTATCGCCGTTTGCTTTGGGGGCAGAAATACAGGAAAGTCATCCGCAAAGGGCTCGGCTACTTTGATACCGCAAATTCCTTGGAGCTTGGGAGCTAAGAGGGGACCTATATGGGAGCCATCCTCAACGGCTGGCAGCTCAATCCACATCATTACCACGTCGGAAACTTGCAGTGTATAGTCGCTTGGCGCACTCTTTCCCTCCGGCAGAGGGGAACAGCCGAACTTCACATCGGAAATGCGCAGCGTGTAGTCGTGCGGCGCGCTCTTCCCCTCCGGCAGAGACAGACGGTCGAGCTTCACGTTGGCGATGCGCAGTGTGTACTCCTTCGGTGCACTCTTCCCCTCCAACAGAGAGAGACGATCAAGCTTCACATCGGCGATGTGCAGTGTGTACTCCTTCGGTGCGCTCTTCCCCTCCAACAGAGAGGGGCGGTCGAGCTTCACATCGGCGATGCGCGGCGTGTACTCCTTCGGCGCGCTCTTCCCCTCCGGCAGAGAGAAACGGTCAAGCTTCACATCGGCGATGTGCAGTGTGTACTCCTTCAGCGCGCTCTTCCCCTCCAGTAGAGAGAGAAGGTCGAGTTTCACGTCGGCGATGCGCGGCGTGTACTCCTTCGGTGCACTCTTCCACTCTGGCAGAGAAAGACGGTCGAGTTTCACATCGGCGACTTGCGGTGTGTACTTCTTTGGTGCGCTCTTCCCCTCCGGCAGAGAGAGACGGTCGAGCTTCACGTTGGCGATGCGCGGTATGTACTCCTTCGGCGCGCCCTTCCCCTCCGGCAGAGAGAGATGGTCGAGCTTCACGTTGACGACTTGCGGTGTGTACTTCTTAGGCGCGCTCTTCCCCTCTGGAACAGAAATCTGAACGGTTCCCGTTTCCGGTGGTAATACCGCCTTAATCTGCCGTACCTTCAGATCCTCCTCCGTAAACCCGCACCGCAGCACTGTCTCGGCCACGCGGTCCTCGGAAAAAATTCCTTTCAAAAAGCCTGCCAGAGTTTTCTCAGGCTCATATGTTTCTCTGTGGTCTTCCATAACGCGACTTCACCGCCTTATCGTCATCCTTGGTACCGACTCCACCAGACTCGTCCTCACCCCGGCAAAGCCGCTGGGCCCGCCGCCCTCTGTATGCGCAACGTGTCGTTAGAGCTCGGTAGGCAGGCTGTCCGCCAACTCTTGATCTGCACTCTTCATCTGCTCGGCGTTCTGCTCCAACAATTGGGCCAGCGCTTCCACTGTGGCTGGAATGCTGCTGCTGGTATATTGGTATACAGCGCCGTCGATAAATGCTATAAACCTGTTCTTGGAAGCACCCGTCCAAGCAGTGGTATTTGCCTCGATTTTTTCCTTGAGCGCATTTGCCGCAATGCGATACTCCTCCGCGTACTGGCGAATCTCCTTCGCGGCCGCCTGCATCTGGGGGTAGTTGAAAATAATATCGGCCATGGTGTACCCTCCTTATAGATGTTTATCCTACTCTGCCGCACCGGTTCCATTCCCGGCGGCGTTCCGATTCTGATTCCCCATGTTGGGGTCCACTGTGTCCAGCAGGGCCTCCTTAATCTCGGTCAGGAGCTTTTTCAGATTGGTGGACAGCGACCCGTCCGGAGCAGTCAGACGGTCGACAAGCACGGGCGTGAGTTGGGTAAAGAAGTCGTTGTAGCCCACAGCGGAGTCGCCGTTGAAGTCCGCTCCTTGGGCCGTGAGGGTGGTGATGGTTGCTTTAAGCTTTGCGAATATCTCGTTGCAGGTGTTTGCGTAGACGTCTACAGCGGCCATTGCCGCATCGATGTCAGCAACTTTCAGCTTAGTGCTGGTAATATCTTCCGCCATAAGATTAGTTTCCTTTCTTTTGTTTATTTTTTACCGTATGCTCTCAATCTGGCCGTTCAACACTCGGAACTCCTGGAATATGGACTGGTAGCTCTGCTGCGCATTTCGCAGGTTTTCTGAGACATGGTCAATCACGCGCTTCTGATCGTCTAAGGGCTGCAAAAGGGTAGAGCCGCAGATCTGGAAGAATTTTGCTCCTGCCGGGGTCTGGAATCCTTTGTGGAGCTCATCCAGCAAATCGCTCACCTGATTCCGCAGGCTATTCATCTCGACAGCGAGGGCGGCCATCCTTCTGGATGCTTCCACAAACGCATCCTCGTCAAGAAGTATCTCCTGGCCGATGATCTCTTCAAAAGAGGACAAACTCACTCACCTCTCCTTCTCTGCTCCCAGATATAGTCCAGCAGCGGCTTGCGTACGTCCTCCGCCACGGTGCCGCACAGAGTCTCTGCTCTGTCGAACTGGCCCAGGTCCGCGTAGGATTTCACACGATAGGCAATCACTATGACGTCTCCCGGATTGGATACCAGGTGGTTGCGATAGCAGGCGATGGCCTTCTCATACAGTGCCGCCACCCGCGGATTAGCGGAGTCACCTCCGCAGAGCTGTTTGGTGGCCAGGGCCTCGGTATACAGACCATGATGGCGATAGAGGGGACGTGCGCTCTCTTGCAGCACTCTGGCGAAGGGCAGCGCATCGCCGTACCGTTTCTGGACCATGGCGATCTCCAGCAGGAGGAACCGTGCCCGCTCGGTATACTCTTCCGGCAGGCTCTCGCCGTCCCCCGCTGTCTGCTGGAGGACGCCCTCCAGCAATTTCTGCGCTTCCTCCTGCTCATCCAGCTTCATGTGGATCTCCGCCGCCGAAATTGCCGCCTCACACCGGGTTTCCGGCTCCTGCCGGCAGGTCAACTCCCGTAGGCACTGCAGCGCGTTGGCGTAGTGCTCACGATGCCGCGTCTGATCTGTTTCAGCCTGGTAACAGTGGAGTAGCACTCGGTCAAAGGCAACATCGACCTCGTGCTCCAGATTTTGGGCGAAAACGCGCTCCGCCTCCGCCAGAATGGCCTCCGCTCGGACCAGATCTCTCCGCTGCAAATCGATCTGGAATAGGATCTGATAGCTCTTGAATTGATTGGGCAACAGCAGCTTCAACGCCTCAGCGCAATGCCGGGCGTTTGTGAAGTCTCCGGTCTCCACATAGATCTGGGTCTGCCGGAGCAGGATATCCGCCCTCTCCTCGTCCAGCCCCGGCACCTGCCCCGCTTTTTGGAAATTGATCAGGGCCGCCTGGGCCGCATCAGTCCTCGTGGAGACCCGACGGGCATTCTTCATCTCGGCCTGCTGCAACAGACCTGTCAGATAGTAGATCTTTTGCAGAACCTCCGATTCGCACCCCAGGGACTCTGCCTTTGCATAGCACGACAGCGCCTGGGTGTACTGGCTGTAGCCAAAGTATACGTTCCCTAAGTCGAAGTGCTGGGAACCCTGAGAGCCGTCCAACTCCAGTACCTTTTGAAAGTACCCCTCTGCCTCCTTCAGCCGCTCCAGCAGCATACAGATCCGTCCCGCGCTCTGGTAGGCGGGAACAGACACTGGATTGGCCGTGATCGCCCTGAGGCAGTGAGCGAGGGCGGTTTCAAATTCCCCGCTCTGGTGTGCTTGCTCCGCTAGCAACAGTTCCTCCACCACCCTAGCATTCCTCTGATTCTCGTCCAATAGATATCACCTCCCCCCATTCGGGAGCAAATCTGCAGGGAAGAATCTTATCCCCCACAGCGCCGCGCCAGACAGACCGCAGAGTTTCGCCAATGCCGCGCAATCAAACGCCCAGTAGCCCGCATAGATGTTATTTTGATTCTTATGGCTGTCGTACCAGGCGTAATCCCGGTGGAGCTTGTACCATACTTTCATATGGCTCCTGATGAGTCTCTCCGCCTCCAGTACAGGAACTTGCTGTATCTCTGTCACCAGCGTAGCGAAGGTTTCATTTCCAGGAAACAGCACCCGTTTTTCGGCGACTGGGCAGTTATTGTGGGAGAAATAACTCTCAAGCACTCCCACCCATAGATCATCGCCGCAAGAGTCCAGATGATCCAAGTCATTAGGTTGCATCCCCGCATCCACCTTCTCCCGCAAAAGCGCACACTGCCCTGTGGAAACTATATCCACATCCAGCAATACAGCCATCTCCAGTAACCATGTGAGTTTTCCATAGATGAGTGTTGGCAGCGCCAGGGCCACATCCAGTGCCAAGGCATACTCCCGTGCCAGCGCGGATACCGGCGCTCCGGAGGAGTAGAGGGCATACACCTTGTCAACGCGCAGATTAAGGAGATGAGCCTGCCGGTATTCCGCAACACTCCCCAATTCTGCTTGAGCGGAAAACCGTGCGATCCGGCGTTCCTGCGTCTCCAGATATTCGGCCCAATAGGTTTCGTCTTTGAGTATATCCCTCATGGGTATCCCCTCCTTTTACCATAAAGATTGTCCTCTGTGTTGTGCGTAGAAATGTTCACTTTGTCTCCATGTCCGTTTGCCAGGTAAACAGATTGCTGAGTTCCATGGAGTTAGCAGAGAAATCGCCCAAGGAAATCTTTGGAATCTTGAGATCAATCTTAAACGAGCTACCATTAATCACCTTCGCAGAGTCGTTCAAATGGGAGAACTGAATAACTCCAGGGTTGCCCCCGTTCGGGTTGATTCGTATCAGCAACCGCTCAACGTCATCAAAGGAATCGATGATATTGTCTGCTAGATCCAAGCCCACATCGCTGGGTAGCCTGTCCAAGATCCAACCCCCGCTCATCTGCTTTGTGCCGTCTGCCAATATATTCAATTGGGACGTATTATATTTTGCTTCGCCAATGACGTAAGTCTTCCCGTTTGTGTAGGTTCCATCGATCCCCCGATGTCCGCCCTTCAGTGTTGTGACCGTCTCGTTGCTAATCCGCTTATACCCCTGCTCCCTCATCGCTTTGTCGGCAGCCATCTCTGCGTAATTTCCCTTTTCTCCACCGTTCATGATGCCAAGGTTTTTGTAATTCACCTTGAGGATGCGATCCTGCCGCACAGCGTTTCGGATCTCATCGGAACTATAGGACATCTTTTTGAAAGTGGCAATCTCCTCCGGGGAAACGCCATTCCAAGCGTTGAAGAGCATTCCAAAGGAGTATGTGAGATTGGAAACAGCGCTGGTGATGTTCAGCACGTTTTGAAATGCATTGAAGACCGGGTTATCGATCTCCACCCAAGTATCCACTAGATTGAGTGTGGCTGCCCCCACCGTGGAGACTACAGCCACCGTAGCTACCGCAGAACTGATAAACGCGGCGGTTCCTGCAGAAAAGCCCACGTACCCTAGCAGTGGCACTAGCGCGGCTCCTCCTGATCCGATGACCGCCGCTACGGCAACAACCGCGCCAACCACGATCACAACCGAGTCTATGATCTTTTTATGGGCGGCGTAGAATCCCTTAACGGCCTCCCAAGCGTTGGCTAGCCCGTCACCTACATCGCTCCAAAATTTGTTCCAGTTCTCGACCCGCTGCTCCCACCAGTTCTTTTCCTCCGGAATCACGGGCCGTAGCCAGCTATATTCGTTGAAAAATTTCTCTGTACTTCCTGACACCTGCCGAGCTACCGCGTTGTCGGTGTCGTGAACCGACTCCAAAAAGTGCTCTATGCTCCGCCTCACCTCTGTAACTGACTGCTCTCTAGCCTGCTCAGCGCAAATCCGCTCACGGATTTCATTAGACGCCTCAATTAACTGCTGAGGGCCGCCGCAAAGGTCGTTAATCTCGCGATTTACAGTCTGCAGAGAGCGGATAGTCTCGCCGATTCTGTTTTGCAGCCGATCCAGATCGGTGCTTATCCCCAGGATCCTAGCCCCGGAAAAAATCTCAATCCTCATCCCATAACACCTCCTTCCCTCTATCCGCACTGTGGGTGGGGATATCACATAAAGTTGTACCGTCGGTATGTGTTGATGTCATGTTGGTAGACGTTGATAGCCCGATTCAACGCATCGATTCGGTTGTTTTGTATGCTGATACTACCCCAAAGGCCCCGCATCTCTTCCTCCAGGTTCTTGATTGAGGCCGCCAGGCGCACAATCTCTATCTCAATCCGATCCTTTTCCGCTTGGCAGCCGGACAGGGCGCTGGCCGTGTGGGAATCCTTCTCCACACTCTTTGTGTAGAAGACGGTTTCCAAGCTTGCAGAAACAATCTCGGAGCAACGCATCGCGCTGCGAAAAGATTTGCCAGCCGTATTGGCGGCACTGTTGACGCTGACAATAGCATCTGGGACGCTACCGCCTAGCAAAAAAAGGATCCGCACCACCTGCTGCAATCGCTTCTCCAAGTTGATCTTGTCATTCCTGCATTGGCTTACTTGATTGTTCCTCGCAGAGTACGTCTGCTGCAAAGACTCCATCGCTCTCTTCGTGCTAACCCGCTCTTCGATGGCGCGGGTCAATTGTCTTTGGGCCTCCCTATATTTCTGCTTCTGCGTTTCATACGCCATATGGCTTTCTCCTCTCTGTCGGAAAACGCATACTGTTAACCATCAGCGGATATAACCCTGCTGTCGGAGTTCGCTCACTTCTGCGGCGCTAGAAGGGATGAGAGCTACCATCCGGCTACTCTGTTGGTTCTCCCTGTTCAACTCGCCGTCAATAAACTCGTGGCCCGGACGCCAGGAGAACTCTGATGTGCCAGCGTCGACAATGACTAGACTGTCCTGCGGCACATGATAATACTGAACCAAGATCTCCGCCACCCGCGTAGCCCGCCCCAGGGAGAGAGTGTGGCTCTTCTTTGTGTCCTCGTCCGGGGTGATCCTGGCAATTGAGCCTACGACATAGATTTTGTTGTTCTCCGGATCGCTTTCCAGATAGGGCTGCACACTTTGGGTAACATATGGTTCCAGAACCCGGATTGCTTCCGCCTCGTCCTGGAACTCGATAGAATCAGGCAGAAACCCCAGGGCGGAGGTAGGGATGGTGGAGACCCCTGTCCCCTTGTAGGAGGCTTCCACGGGTTCCACGGTCTCCTCTGTATTCGGTGCAGTGGGTATGGTATCCACAAAGAAGACCGATTTCACCCGTGGGTATCCAGTGCCGTCTTCAAACCACATCATCGGGTCACCTGCGGACTCGGAGAACAGAATTTCCTCTGTCAGTATTCCTTTACATTTGTCCGTGAGGATCTCCGTCCACACATCCAGTAGCCACTGCTTGTAGCGGTTGTTGGAGCGGTAATCGATTTGCGGGCTGGCCACGTTCCCCATGCCCCAGAAAGTCACCTGGACCCCCTCCAAATTGGGAAAACCGTCCTCTGGAATATGTTGGATGAAGTCTAGGGGGGACTCCTGATAAATGTCGATAGGGTCATTCCGCACCATGTTGGCTTTCCCCACAGTGCAAATGCCAGTATCCAGAATCAGGATGTGGCTCTCTCCCCCTGGGGTGATATCCAGGATGGTCTTTGCCTCGCTGATAGCCCCCAGCAAATCCACTTCCTCCTCTCCAGCCCGGAGGGCATCGCTACGCAGATAGTCCATCAACGCCTTGACCCTATCCTCAATTCGCTTGGTGCGGGCGTTCACAGTGTTGGTCACAATCTCCGACTCAAGGACGGTCTTCTCATCCAACATAATTTGTTCGGCAACAGGTCTGCCATCGCTGACTATAATCTTAATCTGGGCCTGGGCATGCAGAGTGTTGTCTATGCCGTCATTCTCCGACCAGAGCCGGAACGCCTGGGTCAGCAGTGTTTCCACCCTGACCAACTGCTCCTCAGTAAAACAGTTGGCGTTAGCATGTTTTCCAACAATAATTACCAGAGAAATACCGGGATCGTCGGGCGGCATCTCCTCGTGCAGACAACCGACCAACAGTATGGGCATGACCAGCGCAAGAAGGCATAGGCAAAGTTTCTTCTTCATTGTGTTCATATCTCAATACCTTTCTAATGGATAGGGGGACGCCGAGGTTTTTCTCTGCGCCACAATGATTGCGTTGTCCACCAGCCTCCGTAATTCATTTTCCAGAGAATCCTTTGCCTTCTCGTAATCCCACACGTCCTCTGTACCGGTATGCATTTGGTCAAATTCCTCCAATATTTCCATGATCGATAACTCAGAGAACTCTATGGGAAGGGACGTATGGCTGCGCATAATCTCCAAGCATACGTGCAACATACTCTCCACCGCCTCGTTATAACGGGCTGCCTGGGAAGGGTAGGTGGTGATGCAGTTCTCGATGAGTTTCCCCCGGATCCTGGCAAAGCACTCCTTCCGGAATACCTCCGATTTGTTGGGCATCCACTTACTCAGTTCATTGGGAATGTCCCCGTCCAGAACATCCTCCATACTCTCCGTGCTCTCGTCGTCCTCCGGCGTCAATCTGTGGGCAGTCAGGGTCGTCCACAGGGAGGAGCGGGCGTCCTGCAAGTTCTGGTACTCCTCCAGAAATTCGCTCTGCAGGGTGATGTATCGGTGCTGTAGCATATTGACCTTTCGCTCCATAATTTTCTCATTGTCGTTTCTAAACGTGAACCATGACACTGCGAAGGCCAAGGTAGAGGTAAGAACTGGAGAGAATACCAGGAAGAGGTCAATGGGGAAGTCTGGGTATTTGTTAGTGAGAAAATTGTCCACGCCACCCTTAGAGTAGATGGTGATGGCTCTCAAACCCATCGCCAGCAGAAACATCAGTATAGAGACGATGCCACAAACCCATATCCCAATCTTCGCGTGGGGCTTGTCGTTGTTCCGGTACTGGGCCTTGTCTGTCCACACAGCTAGAGCACTTCCCAGAAATGTGGGGATCCCCTCTAGGCATAAGGCAAAAATAAAGCTGTACAGTAGGGCATCGGCACTCCTCACGTCCATATCCGGCGAGTTGAAAAGGATGCGCATGGCATTGAGATCTGCCAGAAACAGGATCAGGATCAGAAGTATAGCGCCCATTACCCTCCAGCCTCTGCCGTAAATTAAATTTTCTATGGCGTCCTGGAACTGTGCCCGCATGGCGTGATTATCTCGATCCAAATTCATCTCCCTCTCCTCCTTCCTTATCTAGTTTTTCCCAGGTATCTACCTTTGGAGGCATTATATCGTCGTTCTTTGTCTTTTTTGACTCATCACGCACCGTCTGGTCATAGGTTCTGCCCACCACACCCCAGTAGACCTGTTGCTGATATTCGTACTGACGCCGAGCCAACTGCATCCGCTCAAGCTTCGCATTGGCGCGAACGGTGTAGTGGTTGATGTCCCGGATTTTTCCATAATACTGATTGAACAGCACCCCCTTCTCTACGCTAGCGGCAATGCGCCCGGACAAACGTCGGCGCTGCCGCACGGCCACCAGGAGTACGCTGAACAGAATGTTCTTCGCGTCCTGAACGCTCAAAGGATTTTTGTCCGCACTGTAGCCCTCCAGTATCCGGTTGAGCTGTCGCATCATCTCGCCATCGGAGCCGATGGTTTCCTGAATCAACTCGTCCGTCAAACGCTCAAATTCCCCCTTCTCGTCCAGCCTCAACACTTGTAAGGGAGGTGTTTCTTTTTTCCAGAACATAAATTCTCCTTCTCTCCTTACGCAGACGGATCCGTCGGCCCCTCTTTCGTTTCATCCCCAGGCGTTGTAGGCGAGATTTTGGCCAAGATATTGTCCCGCTCCAATATAATTTCATCCAGGGAGCTCCAATACGCCCCAGTCAGCCGTTCCTTGTATATTCCCGCCATAGTATTCCGCACCAAATGCGCTACATGGAGACTTGGTTTCTTTCGTTGCACCTGCTCATAGTAATACCAGATCCGCAACATCCGCCTAGACAGCATGACACTTACTTTAGACTTCATCTCCTCGATGAGACGGATCTCCTCGGTGAGCAGGACCACCTGCATCTCATATTTACTTTGGAGCTGGTTTCGGTAGTCGTTTTTTACAGCAACCTCCCGTACGCGATACATCTGCATAATATGCGCATATTTGTGATCCTCATTGAGAGTTTTGTTATAGTTATCTTGTATAGCCTGTAACTCGCTTTCCCGCTTCAATTCCAGCAACCTAATTTCACCGTCTAAGATAGACTTCTGCTTATTCAGCCAAGCGATGGCCTCGCTAAAGCGTTTCATACCAGCCAGAGTATCATCCTCTACACTCTTAACCGTTAAGCTGCACTGTTTCTTCTCTAGCAAGCGATCCCGTTGCGCATCGAAACCCGCCAACTCTGTCCACACGAAAGGAGAAACATACCAAAGCTCTGCGTTTTCCGACTTCTCGTCAGACGGCGCATCAAACACGTTCTTCTTGGCATCGGAACGGCCCCGATAACTCAAATAGATTTTTTCTACTAGATTTAGTTTGGCATTTGCCATTGCAGCCCCTCCTCCGGGATATGCCTCAAAATGCCCCATACCGAATTCTGTTGATATTTGACTTTATTTTACCACATTATTTCCTTTTTGTTAAGAGGGAAAATGGAACTTTTTTCAATTCTGAAGGGCGAGGCACTAAGGAGATCCAAAAGTCTTGCACTGCAAAGAACATATGCTATTCTGAAGTAAAAGCTCTGTTTCAGAAGTATCCATTTACAGCGAAAAGGAGCGGGCAGCATTGCACTGTCCCGCTCCTCAATATACCAGATACTATCATTCCAGAGAACGTTTTTCCAGGAAATACTCCCAGATATAATCGTCCATACCGTTGTAATCCGGCGACCATAGGTATGTGCCAAAGGTCAGCGGCAGTCTATCTAAGAGCTGTATCAGATTTCCATAGGCAGCCTCCACATGCCAGTTTTTCAGATAATCCATATCGAAACAAGTCATCACATGGCGCACTCCCAGTTGTGTCAGTTCTTTCAGCGCCTTCTCCAGATAATGGAGAGATGTGACACCGGGGATGGCCAGGACAGTCTGCCCAGTGAAGAAATGAACGATGTCCGCCTTCATGTAGCCCTCGATCAGATAAACGCATTCTTGAACAGGACCAGCTATATGGCACCAATTTTCAGCACCTGCGCCATCCTTCTTATCTATGCTGGAAAACGTGAGAAACTTCCCGCCCTTTTTCATCTTTTCGTCCAGACGGATATGGATACTCTGGATACGGCCAAGCCGATCCCGGCAGGGGATCATAATTCCCCGCAGGTAAATAGCCATCGTCCAGCACCCATCCTCGTCCCGATAAAATCCAGGTACACCAAACAGCTCATGCCCCTCTGAAATCAATTCCTTTGCCAACGCGGGAAAGCCTACCAGCGGCGTTGTACGATACCCCAGCCGGTCGATCTCCTCGTTAGTCAGGCCGCGCCCCCGCAGGTTGTCCCGGTGATCCGAGGCAAGTGTCAGTTTACTTAGAAGTGCCCGGTAAACGCGGTCCCTTGTTTCGATGCCAACCAGCGGGGCCTGTGGCACCTCTGCAGGTTTTGGCCTGGGCAATGCTTTCTTCTTCCCGCCTGATTTGCTGGAATAATGGCGTTCTCCGCCGCCCAGCCGATCCATTAGATCCTGGCGCACTTTATCCCGAGATACACCAGTATAGTAGGCGTAGAGGTCAAAGACACCGCCTTCAAACTGGCCGCATTTGGGGCATCGGAACACATTACGCTTGAGGTTGATATTAAGATGCCGCTTTCTGGATCCTGCATGGTCACAGACCGGACAGGGGATATTATAGGAACTCCTTCCTGTGGGCGGCTGTGGAATCGGAAGCAGCGGCAGAATATCATTCATCTGAAAGCGCAGTTCCATTTGCGGTTCCCCCTTTCCTCTGCGCTTTACACAGCGCCGAGCCGATTGCTTTATCGCCTATAACTCACGAGGAAGACCTTGTTTCCTGGAAAACTGCTGTGTAGATATCCGTCTTGTCACAGCTCTCCTTTGTCAGCTCCAACAGCGAAAAACAACGTCCATACTCCTGAAAATCTTCCGCAGAAATGCGGTCAGTGGTATCTTCCGGGGCCAGATAGTAAACCTTGCAGATTCGGAGCTGGTCAAAGCTCCCCACAGTATAAGATTCCACATAGTCCGGTGTGTAGTAGGATACCGGATATAGGGCCGGTTTGTACGCCGAAATCATCATCCACAGCCAGATAGCCACGACACCTGCAATGCCCATGACACAGAAAATCGGGCGAATGATTTGCTTCATGCCTTTTCCTTTCCGGGGGCCGGTACAGAACCGGCCCCCTTGTTCATTCAAGCGGTAGTTTTAACCGCCTCGTCACAGATCAGCTTGGCTGCAGCCACAATTTCGGCATTGCCGGTAAACTTGGTGGCAACCCAATACAGCGCTTTCGGATCGATCTGCATAACCTCCCCCAGCGTTTTCCCGCTGTACTTGGCAATCGGGCACGAAACCTTCAGTGCCTGCTCAAAAGGCGACAGTTCAGGTTCCTGCGGCTGCGGCTTCAGGGCTGCCTGAGCGGCAGGTGCGGCAGGCGGTGGAGGCGGGGCGCTCCCAATGGAGGCATCCACAGGATTGCCGCTCCACATAATACCGCCCAGTTCGTCCACAGCCGGTGCATCAAAGGAATCACCGGCGGCCCCAAACTGGAGGCCAAAGCCTGCATTACGCAGGGCAATACCCACCGCAGCGGTCTGCGCCCACTCTCTGGGTGAGACAGTAGGTTTATCGGGCAGATAACCTCTGGAGGCAGTCGCCTCGGCCAAGAACTGATCCACCGGTGCGGAATAGTGGGGATAGACCCGGGCTGTTGCCACAAAACAGTCCTTCCCCGCCGTGACGGAAACTGCGATACGTCCCTCCGGATATTTCAGCCGGAACCAGCCGATCTGGACCATAACCGGAAGCCGCAGCCTTTTTTCACCACCATTGGCGCTGTTCAGGTCGGTATACTCCACCGCCAGCGCAGAGGGATCGAACCCCTCCACAGCGTTGATCTTCTGCAAGGCCTCCATGGCCGTCTGCTTTGCTTGTGTGTTGTCCGTAGTCATGACGCAGGCGCCTCCTTTTCCTTCTTTTTAATGGGTACAAATGTGTTTCGGAACTGAAGCCATGCGGGAAGCAGCGTCTGAATCACTCTGCCAATCTCCCGGCTGTAGCTTTCCGGAGCGGACGGCGCAAAGCTGGAAAAACGCTTGCGGTAATCTTCAATCACCCGCCCCAGATTGTTCTGGGCAGCATCCCGTTCCTTCTGCGTGTCAGGTCCGCGGTTAGGCCCATAACGGCGTTCCAGGGCGAGGCACTGCACATAGGCGTCCAGCATTTTGTAGTGTCCCTGCAAAAACTGGGCCTCCATGGTGACCGGAGCCGTCTTGCAGAACATCTGGCAGGTCTCCAGCACACCGATCCGGTACACGATCTCACCGTGCCACCAGATTGCATCAGCCGGCGCACCGCCCTGCGCGATGCGCTGGTCTACCTCACTGCGGAGATTATAGTAGTTTTCGAGAACAGTAGCCATATTTGTTTCCTCCCTTCACTATGTTGCCGTTTGGATAATACGGGCTGCCAGCAGGGTGTTGCGCCGCTCCGTATCCGTTGTCTGAATGGCCCGAATGACCGCCTGCCAGTCACCAACAATCTGCGCTTTGCATCTGGCTCGGGTAAGACCGGTATAGACCAAAGGACGCTTGAGCATACGGCCATGGCAATTCTGGATACTGAGCAGCACCGAGTCATACTGGCCGCCCTGGGACTTATGAATGGTGGTGGCGTAGGCGAGATCCAAATGGCTCAGACTTTCATTGTCCTCATAGGCCACAATGCGGTCATCATGGAAATCCACCTCCACCAGGAACCCGTCATCATCCCGTTCAATTTTGCGGATATAGCCGATGTCTCCGTTGCTGACCTCTTCCCGGTTCTTGGTCTGCATGACCTTGTCACCAAACCGGAAGATCCGCTGCCCCAAGGACAGCTCCGGTTTATTTGCGCCCGGCGGATTGACCAGGGTCCGCAACCGCTCGTTCATGCTTCGCACGCCGGTCTCGGTCTTTGCCCGGAACGGGGTCAGCAGCGCAACATTGTCCACGCCATACCGGCGAACCTCCTGCATATACAGCCGCTCCAGCCATTCGGCGGACTGCTGAATATCGGCGGAACCCAAGAATTGGAAGTCTCCGTCAAACTGGAGGTCCGTATCGCCATGACGGATGTGCCGGGCGTTCTCGGCGATCATGCTGCCTTCGCTCTGGCGAAACACCTTGTCCAACATCACCATCGGGATTCTGCCGCAGCGCAGCAGCTCACTGAGTACCGCGCCCGGCCCTACAGAAGGAAGCTGGTCAGCATCTCCCACCAATACCAGCCGGCACATGGGCGGCAGCGCATGGAATAGATACCAGGTCATAGCCATATCCAGCATACTGATCTCGTCTACCAATACCAGATCGGCGTCTACCTGCTCCGGCATGGTCAGGGTGTTTGTATCACCGGCAGTCAGGTTCAGCGCTTTATGGACCGTGCAGGCAGGAAGGCCGCTGCTTTGCTCCAGTCGTCGGGCCGCACGGCCTGTGGGTGCGCAGCAGATAATGTCCGCATCCGGGAACGCCTTCTGGTAGATATTCAGAAAAACACGCTGAATGGATGTCTTGCCAGTACCAGGGCCGCCGGAAATAATACAGATTGGGGATGCGAGGGCGGTCTTAACCGCCTGCCGCTGCTCCTCCGCCAATGTGAAGCCCAGTTCCTCCTGCTGCTGGTCAATCTCATCGTCTAAGTCGCCGATATAGGGCAGGCTGCTCCGCTGGAGCATTTCTCGAACGCACTGGGCAACACCGTCCTCAGCTTTCGCCATAACTGGACGGTAAACATGGCTCTGATACAGGGCCAGCCGGTCTGCTTTCAGCATCTCAAACGCCACGTTGGCAACCGTCATGCGGTTTAGGCCCGGCGTACGCAGCAGCTCCAACGTCTGCTGGACAAAGTGCTCTTTGTTCAGGCATAGGTGGCCCTTCTGCTCAGCCACTTCCAATGTGTGGAGCAACCCGGCGGCAACCCGTTCCGGGGCTGTCCTGGGAATGCCCTGGCGTTCTGCCAGCCGGTCCGCTGCATCAAAAGACAACAGCCCCCGTTCAAACACCTCATAGGGGCGTTCCTTCAGCAGTTCCTCCGCTCGGATGCCCAGATCCTTTTGCAATCGGACAGCCTGCCCGGCATTGATATCCAACGGAGCCAACAGGGTAATAATCCGCCGGGCGCTCCGGGTCTCCATGTAGGAGTCGCGGAGCTGTTCACAGCGCTTGCTGCTGATGCCTGGCACTTCTCGGATACGGTCTGGGTCGTTGTCCAGCACCTCCAGGGTATCGTCGCCAAAGGTATTGTAAATGCGCTCAGCCAGTTTTTTGCCAATACCGCGGATCAAACCGGAGGCGAGATAGGTAACGATCCCCTTCTTGCCGGGTTCGATGATATCCTCATAAGACTCCATCATGAACTGAAGCCCATATTTGGCATCCTTCTTCCACCGGCCGGTCATGTCCACCTTCATCCGTTCCATGATGGGCAGGTAGTGGCCCACCACCGTGATGCTGCTGAGTTTGTTTCCCTGCCCATCCAGTACAGTCTCACAAGGCACATAAAGCGCCACTGTGTAGCTGCCGTTCTGGGCATCCTCAATGCTCTTGGGGTAGATCAGTCTAAAAAACTTACATTTCATTCTGCGCCCTCCTAAGCCAGCACCAGCTCTGTGATAGGCTTATAGATGACCTGTTCCTCCACCGTATGCTCGCTGGCGATGTGCAAGGCTTCCTCCACGATGTCATCCGCCAGCTGGTCAAACTCCTGTACCAGTTCTGTCCGCTGCTTGAGCTCATAAAGGGACCAGTCCTCAAAATCTTCCCCCATATCAACATCCCGTCCCGGAAAAGAAAAAATCTGCATGGGCGGCTTGATGTAGTCAACACGGGCCTCTTCATTACATACCCCGCACCAGTTTCCGGTTTCTGCTATCGAGGTGTAATTTTTTTGGCCGCATTTGGTGCAGTAGGAGCGATATCCGCTGGGCTTGGTTCCGCCCTGATAGAGTACCAGATATCCGCCGCTGCGGCCGTTCCAACCTGCCTGCCACAGGTAGTTGTGCTGCCAGTTGAAGTCCTCAATCCGCTCATTGAGCCGCTCATAGAACTCAGGTACTTGGATAATGTCCCAGAGCTTGTCTTCTGTTCCCCGGTCAAGACCGAGTTTGTAGAGCTTCATATTGCAGGCATACGATGTGCTTCGGTTCCAGCTATTCATCGTGTTATACCGAAAATGGCCTGACAGATAAGCAGTCATCTCAGCCCGGGACCGCTTATCCACACGTCTGGAAAACAGATGCCGGGCGGGAGTTTCCTTTTTCATGAGTACCATGCTGTTACCTCCTAAAGATAGCACAGGGAGGCCAGCATTGTGGCTCTCCCTGTGTATTTTGATATTTCTTATACCGGTTCAACAGAAACCTTGACTTTTCGGCTCTCCGAAGCCTTGAGCGCAGCCGCGTAGATACTGGGGTGCTCTTTCTTGAGATATCCGGAATCTACACGGTGTGTGGTTTTTGTTACAAAATCCACCAGCAGCTTGTCTTTGGTGGTGGTCAGCACACCATGCTCATGGGCTTTCATCAGTTCCGCGATACGAACACTGTATGCTTCGATCTTTGCTTCATTTTCTTTCATCTGCTGTCTGAGTGCGGCATTTTCATCCTGAAGCGCGACAATTCCCCGCAGGGATTTTTCATATTTTAAGGGAAACTCAATCGTTGGAAGAGCTTTCTGGCTTGGACCACAAATATGAGCCAGCGCCTCCAGCGCCAGTTTCGGGGCCACCTCCGTCATGGCAGGCGGTTTGTCATTCCGCAGACTCCAGATCCACTGATCCAGCCTCTCAAAAATGATGTCCTCCTTCGCCTGATCCCGAATTAAACTGGGTGTAGCCAGGTCATGCTCCGGGTTGTTACCCCAGATGGCTGAAAAGGCACCGAAATCCACATCCATAACTGCCAGATAATAGCGCAGCTGGAACTCATAGTAGAGCGGGTAAGCCCCATCAGCCCAGTCGCCGGCCTTGTGGTAGGTACAGCTCTTGCATTCCAGAACGCCCGGCTTTCCGTCACCCTTTCGGGTGATGCGCCGGTCGATGTCAGCCAGGGCATAGGGAAAGTCCGCGTGTTGATACATATTGGTGTCATCAGTGACGGTGTTCCCGGTCCGCTGGGCATAAAAATGGGCCGCAATCGGCTCCAGCAAATGCCCCATCTCTAATTGCAGAGGGTTGGGCTTTGCTTTTGGCTGCAAACGGCCCTTTTTAATCAACCATAGCTCCCGAGGCGTCATCCACGGTGACAGGCCAAAGATGGTGGCCACATCGCTTCCGCCCACGGTGTACTCAATGTCCCCTTTCGGGCCATGCTCCCGGCACTCCAGCCAGCGTTTTTCATCCATTCCCGCACAGTCGCACAGAATGATCGGTGCAGCCATTACCAGCTCACCTGCTTTGCAAGGTCGTAGTCACTCCAGCGGAGTGTGAGCGCCCGGGCCATGTTCTCCTGAAGGGACAGCAGCTTGCTCTCAGGCGCACCACTGACCTTCAGATTGAACAGAATCTCCTGCATGGCCATAAATACGTCATGGGCAGAGGCCGAAGCATTGCCGTTGGCTGTCTCAAACATGGCGATGGCTTCTATCGCCGCCTTTTTCGGCATGGCCAGCTTTTTACACACGGCAGTCATGGCGTTGACCGGGTTATCCAGGTGGATGGTGAGCAGGCCGCTCAGGCGGGCCACCGAATCGCCAAACTGGGCGAACAGCATATCCAGAGCGTCCACAAAATCGGGGACCTTGGACTGCCGGCGGTGCTCAATGGCCACCATGCCGCCAATGTGGATGGGATACTGCAGGCCCATCAAGAGTGCCGACACCTTCGCCGAAGCCACCCCGGTGTCCGAGGTGGAAAAGCGTATGCCCGGCATCAACTTGGCCGCCAGTGTCTTTTTGCCCTCCGCTTCCAGCAGTTTTTCATAGGTGCTGAGCAGGTCTTCTTTCTGACCGGGCAGGATCCAGGAGGCGCTGGTGATAGAGTGGTCGGAATAACCGCTCTCAAAGCTGTTACCCGGGAACCGCTCGTCCATTTTCTTCTGCAGGCCGTCCAGCAGTTGGTCAATCTCCAGGATGGAGTAGTCCCGACCGTCCCCGGAATGGGCTGCGGACACCTTCTCGTCCCGGATCAGCAGCAGGGCGCTGTCCTTGTGCAGCTCCAGGCAGGAGTTGAGCACTTCAGCCAGCTTGGCCCTGGCGAGCTTGGGCAGGGCGGTGCCGTTGATTTTTGCCCGATCCAGCAGGCTCTTGTAGGCGGTGTCCCGCAGCGGGAAATACCGTTCCCCCACTTGGATGGCCAGGCCCAGGTTCTCCGCCGTATCAGCGATAGCCTCCTGGCTGACAGCGGAATCAAAGCTGGAGGGGTCCTCATAGAGCGGGGACGCCTTATCCAGCGCGGCTACACGCAGGCGGTTGACCTCGGTGCGTTCCCAGAGGCTGGCCTTGCGGGTCTCCTCGTGATAGGCCAGCATGGCGGGGAACTGGGTAAACTGGGTGGAATAGCTGTCTTGGCATTGTTTCAGCATTTTTGATCGCTCCTTTTCTCATTTTTGTTGTGGCGGTATGCCCTGAATATACAAAAACAGCGTCCCTTTCGGAACGCTGCATTTGCCAGTATGAAATTGGCCCGGAAAACAAAAAAGTGCCATCTGCAAACATGCAAATGGCACTTCGGTACACGGAAAACTAGGCGCGCTTCTCCTGCGGCACTGATACTGTATGATTAGATTATATCATCTTTATGGGGCCGCGTCAATGCTGAACCAAAAGGTTTTCCAAATACATCAAACCGTAAAATGGACCTTATCTATATTGGAATAGCCACTTGAAGGAGCAAATGGGTTCCACAAATGGATAACTCCGTTTCATAAGACAGCCAGTTATACACATTACCACAATGCTGGCTACGGCGGAATCTCATTCATGATAATATTTTTTTTAGACGCTGTGCTCCCTCTGTTAAGTCGTTGATTGTTGAGGGAGTTATGACTGAAATTCTTGCAGCTTTTTCGGCAGGTTTATTTCCTACTGTAAATCTTTCAGCACCAAATACTTGTACGCCTGCTTGTAAAGCACAAATTTCAAAACTCTTTCCAGTAAAGTAATCGGGCAATAATAAATATCTGATTGGACAAGTAAGTTTACTTTCAACTAGGTAACCGTTTAAAATATCATTTACAATGAGATTGCGGTTTGATATTTCCTTTTTCCGTTCCATAATAATCTCATCAGCAATGCCATTTATTATTAAATCCGCAGATATTGTAGAAAGTAACGATGGATTTGATATATTCATACTATACAATGCAGTTGCTAATTCACAGTGGTATTTTTCTGGAGCATAAATAAAGGCAGTCCTTAGTCCCGGTGCAATCGTTTTGGACAAACTTGCTAAACATATGACTTGTTCGGGAGCAAAGGAAGCAATCGGCGGTAAAGGGTTATCTTCCAGTAAGTTATTGATCGCATCTTCAATTATGAGCATATTTTTTTCTTGAGCTATTTGTGCAATCATTTTTCTTGTTTCTAAAGACATGATGTGGCTTGTAGGATTATGAAAATCTGGGATCACATAAATAGCCTTTATGTTTTCATTCTGGATTGCATAATATATTCCTTCTTCTGTCATTTCAAAATCTTTATGTTGTATTGCAACAAGTTGCACGCCTATCATTTGCGCAATCGTTTTTATACCGGGATATGTTACATAATCTGTTCCAATCCTTTCTCCCTGATCTAATATTCCCAATACCGTAGCCGCCAAAGCATTTTGCCCGCCTGCTGCTAAAATAATATGCTGACTATCCGTATGCAGTCCCATTTTGTGAAACCATGCTGCTCCTGCAGCGCGTTGTATTTCCGTCCCCTCTGGTTCCGTATACGAAAAGAGCTTCAATGCGTCCGGCTTTTTTAATAGGCGCTCTGCATACTGTTTTACCTTGCGATTTGCTTCTACATGAGCGTATAGCGCACCCATTTCAATAAATGGCGGGTTTTCTTGTCCGCAAATAAATACTTTGTCAGATGTAACATCCGATGAAATATAAGTGCCATTTCCGACAGAAGCAGATAAAAGTCCCTTTTGTTCACATATTTTAAAAGCTCTGGAAACAGTGCTTAAATTTATATCCAAATAGTCTGCCAGTTCCCTTTGCGGCGGTAATTTTGTTCCCGGTTTTAATGCCCCAGCTTTAATATCATCTTCCAACTGCCTAACTAATGCCAAGTAAAGAGGCGGTTTCGTATTGCTTAAATCAGGCTTCCAACTCATTGGATAGTTTTCAAAAGAGTTTACCGGCATGGCATTACCGCCTCCCATTCATTGTATGAATCTGTATTTTCCAAATTGTCTTGCAAACAATTTTACTATTGTTTGCTTCTGTTTGCAAGAGCATAATGAAAAAAGAATGGAGGCCAACTTTATGGAATATTTAAAAGCCAGAAGAGAAGATTTAGGACAAGTCTATCAATTAGTGCAGGACACTATTCAAACTATATATCCTCAATATTATCCGCATGAAATAGTAGGGTTTTTTAGTAATCTTCACTCAAAGGAAACTATTGCCGCTGATATCGACAGCGGCTATGTACGAGTATTAGTTTCAGATAACTGCTTGATAGGAACTGGAACTTTTTCGGGAAACCACATTTCAAGACTGTTTGTACTTCCTAATTTTCAGAAGAATGGATATGGAAGTCAGATTATGCAATGTCTTGAAAAAGAAATATCGATCAAGCATAATTTAGCTATACTGGACGCTTCACTTTGTGCTACCTGCTTTTATGAACACAAAGGATATAAGACTATATCGCATAATGAAATATCAACCGGCAATGGTTTTACTTTGGTGTATGGAATAATGGAAAAACTATTAACGGTTAGTAGCACAAGAATATGTTATGAGGGAAAATTTTTTGTTCCTGTCACAAACACGGAAAATGGGGAAGTTGATAATCAGACACTATTTGCATATCACCAAAGCGGAAACATTTTATGGGCAGAATATTATGGTGGAGAAATCAAAAAGGGCACAATGATTGGATTAGTTGGGCTAAATGGAGAATTAGACTTTTACTATCAGCACATAAATCAAAACAATGATATAAGGATTGGAAAATGCCATAGTGTACCCCGCGTTTTAGATAATGGAAAAATAGAACTATCTGAGCAATGGCAATGGCTGAATGGAGATAAATCAAAAGGTATATCAACTGTCCGGGAAAAGTAACTTATGTCGAGAATCTTCCTTTACTTTTTCGTTCGTTATGCACAGCAGGAAATCGGGGAAATGTACGGAAGATGCCGGAGTACAGTGTGGCATCATATCCACAGTGCTTTACAGATGTTGCAGAAAGAAGTGGAGATACTTTTACATTGGGAATTCTAAACTCATACTGGATGAAACAATTGGTCAGGCGACTATCGGCGACCCGGAAGCCGTGGACGAGGTTTTACGGCATTACAGTATATTTTCCTCTACAATATGCTGCGGCCCGCCTGGCAATTACCAGGCAGGCCGCTTTTTCGACAAACTGGAACAGGGCCTGAACCCTTGGGGCTTGTCCTCTTTATAATATTATTCGCGCTATGTTGTCTAGCATAAGGCGGCGCACTGTTTTAATCCCCAAACGCCTCGGCCCGTGCTGTAAAAGGTGTTTGGATGATGCTGCAGAGTCTGGCGAACTTTGTCTTTCCAGTGTTGCTGTTGCTGGGCACGCTTATAGCTGCCCACCGCCTCATAGATCTGCTCCAAGGCAACGGGGGTATGGAACGACTCCATGGCATCAGCAATAATATCCCGCCATGTGGCTCCAGGCATATCCCGTATATCGCCTTGCAGCCGGTAGGTCATCAGCAACGGGTAGGTGAGCGGCCTATCCTTCCGCAAAAGCAGCACATACTCATGGACAATGGGGATAAATCTGCCACTGTAGCTGCGGCGGTCGGAGACGCAGTTGTGCTG
>OFGO01000559.1_pt1 | contig 33462 bp, 47 predicted proteins | sample 1521761 | NCBI WGS metagenome assembly OFGO01 (sample SAMEA3504128, study PRJEB24116) | mouse gut metagenome | biome: mouse gut; feature: mouse-associated habitat; material: faeces | place: Denmark | collected 2011
AAAAAGTTTAAAAAGTGGTTGACATTAAACCAATATTGGTTTATAATAAACTTATCAAAGGAACGGAGGATATGAAAAAATGACAATCAGCGAAAAGAATATAGTAAAAAGATGGAACATGATGGCAAGCAAGGATTTGGGATATGATAGAAATCCCGAAGCAAGTGGGTTCGCGGAACTTTTCAGCAGCATATTTGAGCATGACAATACACAGCCAAAAGGCACTGCTTATATCAATCCAATAATAAGGGGGTTTGCGTTTAATAACAGCTATTTGGAGATAAATGTTGTTGAATGTCTTGACTTAAACTACATCAACATTACCAAAAAAGCCGCAATGGAGTTAGACTGGTACTTAATGAATCGCCTTGATTGGTTCGACCGTTATCAATACGCATTAGCACATTAACCACACCACCCACCCGGCGGGGTTGCGCCGGGAGAAAGAAGGGAAGATATGTATAACGTAAACAATATCAGAACATTAAAGAAAGTTGTTAGAGAAATGAATCAGGGCGAAAAGCTGTATATAAACGCCATTGGTCTTACCGTAAACGCAATAGAACAGCTTAGGGAGTACATCAAAGAAAATGTGCTTTTGCCGGACAAAACAGAAGCACAGCAACTTTATAACGACCTTTCGGCGGTTATGAGCGGAAAGACAATACTTCCGCAAATGACGTATATCAAGCAGTGATTTCATCCCGTCCCTGCCGGGTAATGCAGGGAGAAAGTGAGAAGGATATGGAAAGTAGAGATTTGGATTACTCATACTCGTATTTTGAGCAGGAAATTCACAGAGCCTATATGGTTCTTGGAGAACAAGCCGAAATGCAGAATGATATGGACATAGACAAATGGTTTAAAGACGGCATGATTTATAAACATGAAAGAGATTCACTCAAAAGATATAACAGAAATCTTTACAAAAGAATGACGGCGGCAGGATAACACCTACCGCCAATTTTTATACTTGATACAGATTTACCATCGATATTACGCCCATGGACTCGAGCTGCTTCTGCAATTTCTCAGCGCTATTCCGGCTTCTGTATGCCCCGGCCTGCACAATCCAAAGGCAGCCATCGGGCGCAATCTGATCCTGTTGCGACGCCGAAACGTCGAACCGTGTCAGATCGTATTTTTCAATATAGTCATTGATCAACGATTCCTCATAGGTTTTTGATGTCGCATACGGGAATTGCGCACATTGCAGATGCTGTACTGCAAGGACATAATTTTCGCATCCTATCACATCTTTCCAGTTTGGTTCTGCCTGACTGCCAATCCGCCGTTCTGAAAGATATGTATTGTGATCCAATACCGACTGTTCCCAGCTGTCATAAGCCCTCCAGGACACATTCTTATCAGTACGGTAACTTCCATCAGGATTCTGCTCTGTTGCATCTTTGATATACGTTCTTCCTGTCCATCCGTTCAACCTGATTCCAAACAGGGCATTTGCATTTACTGCAAGTTCGGATCTTCCCCATGTGGATTCTTTGATTGCCTGAGCGATCACAACGGAAGGAAGCACAAGTTTTCGGTTGATCCAATCTACCTGTGCAATTTCTGCCACAAAATTGATAAACTCGTCATGCGTAAGATTGTGGTTTTCTTTTATCAAAGGCAAGACAACTGGATCATAAATCGCTTTATAGATTGCCTTTGCCACTGCTTCTGCGCCACCTGCCGCGCGGTATGTATCAATATCCTGCTGATTATCGCAAAAGCAACACTCGATCAGCATGGACTTAGCTTTTGTTTTCCGAATCACGTACATCCCTGATCCGGATTTAACGCCGCGGTTTGTAAAGCCCAGATCCATTATATTGGCACACACGTCTATCGCGTCTTGATACTGCCTGCCTTCATACGTATAGACCTCTACACCTCGTCCTGTATGCTGCGCAGACGCATTAAAATGTATGCTGATAAACCAGTCAAGATCCTGCCTATTTGCAAGCGCTACGGCGGCGGCAAGGTATTCCTGCTGCGTATTTGCATGATCAATCGTGCAATCAATCACGGTAACGCCTGCGGCGCGGAGCAGGCTCATAAGGGCCCGTCCGACAAGGCGCGTATGTTCCGACTCATTTATAATGCCAACGGCCCCAGATCCGGGGCCACTGATAGTATGTCCGCAGTTAATTCCAATCGTCATACTTTCTCACCGCCTTGTGTATCGATTTTGTTTTTTAACATTGCGATATACTTCGCCAGCCAATCAGGTACCGGCGCACCCATCCGGCCCGCATTTTCAACAATCGATAAAAGTTCATTTAAAAGATACCATACTGTTACTATAAGCCCGAAGAAAGCTTTGATATGCGTTTCGATTCCGGCAGTTTCTGCCACTTGCATAATGATATAATCTACTACGATTGCCACGGCAATTACGCATATGTAGCCAACTTTCTTTAAGATTCCCTTTGCCCCTTTCTTAGAACTCCATCCAAAGTTCGGATCGTCGGGATGATCAATTGCTTCGTATTTGCTTGCCATCATCCCCGACAGATAGTCAATGCACATCATAGCTGCAAGGACGATAATGACATACAATAATACTCCCAGCCTCGCAAATAACCATGCCGCCATCACAGATATTGCTCCTGCAAAGCCTGTATATACCATTTTTACTGTTTTTTCCATATTTTTCCTCTCCTCTCGTACACATCTGCCGGCAGCCAAACAACTGCCGGCACGCGATCGCTTGTTTTACTCTTCCGCCAGATCAGGAACTTCCATGTCTGTCAGTACTTCTTTGACCTGCTCTTTCAGCTTCGCCGGCACGTCAGCGTAATCTTTCTTCCCCTTGACGATCAGTAGTGCATAAACGATTGCCATATCCTCCACCCCCTCTCCGATTAAAAAATAGAGCAATATCTTAAGCAAGGTCATCAGTTACCACCTGCCAGCCCTTCAAGCATTTCATAGGTCTCTGCCAAGCCGATCTGGGTACCCGTCAGCTCCTCTGACATCCCCGCGATCTGCATATCCTGCGCCTGCTGCCCGGCCTCAATCGCCGCTACGCGCTCTGCAAGCCGCTCCTGATCCGTCTTCCTGCGCAGATTAAAGCTTGTAAGAATCGCACCGTCTTCCCGGATCGTTGACGTCTCATTAACAAGTACAAGATCTGTATACAATCCCACTGTCACCCCGTCTGCGTTTTTAAGCTGTACGGACGCAAGATTTCCAGCTGTCAGCTTGTCCCAGGTCGCAACCATCTCTGCTTTTGTCTGCGACAACACTCTGATATCGTTGAGCGCGGAAGCAGACTTAATCTCGATCTCTGTCTGATCATTTAAGATTAATTTATCTCTCATATTAAAATCCTTTCTCCGGTTTTTAGAGTTCCGGTTCTCGTTTTTATGTGCATTTATCTTTCGAACGTATGTACGCTAAACAGCGATTTAAGCAATCTTTCAAATCTTTTAAAAGTAGAAACGAGATATTTAACATCAGCCGGTGCGGTTCCGGCGCAGTTAACGCGCGTGATTGGAAATCGATATGATTGCGACTTTGAAATATATAATATTCCTTCCGGATACAGACTTTTATTTGCCCACTTTTTTACTGCGTGGAACTCATCGCACGAATGGATGGATTACAGCATATTTAACCCTTTCGTTACTTACACTTCCGGAAAGCTGTCAATTTATGTAAAAGACAACAGCGAAGAAAATATTACGCTTCATGCAACGCTTTCCTCCTTTTGTGTATTCATAAAAATTTAAAATTCTGTTGTAGGTATCGTATACCACTTGACTTCATCGTCACCAGCAAGTCTTGCAAAGTATATATTATTACCACTATAAGCTGTTTGATCAAACAACAATATTGTCCGATTTGATCCGTCTCTAAGGTTAGTATATATACCCCACCCATATGTAACAGGAATGTTTGGGTATATCGTTCTGTCATGTAGATTATAAACACGAAACATAAAATCAGTTCCACCTCTGAATTGATCAAGATTATTACGTATTACGGTACCAGCTCCTGTTTTATAATATGCGTCAACAAAATGAAAGCCTCCTAAATCGCTGTTTAGCTTATCTAAGTCCTTCCTGATCTGTGCTCCCCGGACAGCATCCCACGCCGTCCCCGGGATCGTTGCCAGGTCGTTGTTTGTCACCGTCACCCGGCCTTCCAGGTCTGTATATTTGCCCGAAAACGCCACGGTTTTTAAATCGGAATACATCTTGCTGATCTTGCCCATGATGGTCTTCAGGCTGTCTTTACTAAATATGTTCGCCCTGTTCTCTGCCTGCTCAAATGTGACAGTCGTATCTGACACATCGCTGTTTTCCGTCAGTGTGCCGCCCCGGGCGAACAACTGCCAGTATTCATTGTTTTCAGCCGGCGGGTTCCCGGTCGTCAGTTTTTTTGCGATATACGATGCATCCCCGCTATACACAAAGTCAAGATAATCATACGTTTCTGTATCACTGTACCGCCCACGCGGTACCGGCATAGCCTTCCCAGCATCGCCCATTGTTGTCACGTCTATGTCACTCATAGCGCTATCCTCCATCTCATATGCCCTGCTTCGTCATATTTAAAGATGTACTGTCCTCCGTTGTACATCATGTGCCCTGTCTTAAAATCAATCAAAAAAGCAGGCACATTTCCGTGCACTGCCTCATTCACCCTGCTTACTGCTTCGTCCGCTGCCTGCTCTACTCTTGTCAGATATAACTTTGAAATATCACTGCTATTTTGCGCTCTCTCACTGTAATATTTCGCACAATCGTTCGCTTCTCCCTCCCTCGTCCCTGTATCTCCGTCTGACCATGACCTCGCATTTAATGCGTGCTGCCTTGCGTTCTCACTCGATACAGCAGAATCGTTCGCGGAATTTGCCGCAGCCGTGGCATAGCCCGCAGCCTCCACTCTGTATTGCCCCGCCGTCCCTGCACTAGATGCCGCAGAGGCTGCACTGGATGCTGCCGCTTGCACCTGTCTGCGCAGCTCTGCGATATACGTACTGCCAAGATCGAGCGTAGTTTTATTGCCATTTTTTTTAGTCACAGTGATAGTATACGACGAATCGATCGATACATCCTTTACCATCTGCAGTGCATCCGCCTCATCTGCTTTCGACGCATCCAGTGCGGCTACACGGGTATCAAGTATATCGATCGTGCCGTCCATTCTGTTGAGATTTACTTTATCGAGCGCTGTCGATTTCGATTCCGTTCCGTTCTTCCAGTTGATTCTTGTATAAGATTTCGTGTATGGCGTTGCGACAGACATTTTAATCCCTCCTTATCCTGATGCGATGGAGATCGTCGTCGCGGAATCATCCTCACCCACCTCATTCACTTCGTCCCCACGAGCCTCTAGGCGGTCTGTCAGGCAATTGATACCGCGTAACGTACGCCGGAATACAAATGCCTCTATGCCTCCCATGCGTGTCAGTATAGTGACCACGTCCCCTGCTTCCATATACGGTAATCCATTGATCTCTGCTTCGTACGGGATATATCTGACCCCGTCTATCGCTTGTATGAAATATGTATCGAGCAACGATCTGATATCCGCCGGATCCCATCCGCCCGGTTTTGTCTTAAATATATAGTTATCCTTGAAATGATAAATATTTCGGTTCTTGCGATTAAAGCGGTATGACAGTACTTCGTCATTTCCGCTCCTGTTTTTATAATTCACCCGTATTGCTCCGAAAGGCTGTACCTCATAGTCATCATACCAGATACTCTTACATTGTGACACTGATGCAGTATCCTGCGTCCCCGCTGGATATAAGTCTTCAGAGGGATACAGATCTTCTGCCGGATATAGACCGAAGTGGTCTGATATCTTTATAAATCTGAGTACGCCATATCGGTCTGTATGCAAAAACCGTGCCTGTATCTCCGCGGCAGAATCTGCAGCTCTGCGCAGATTTTTCTCAGGATCGATGCAATAATAATACCCATCTGCTCTTTTCTCCCTTTCAAATTCTAATAAAGGAAGGTTTGGCCTTTTTTCGTGCGCATCACCGAACTTGGGCGGATCGTACTGAAATGTGTACATCTTTGATACTGTCCCGTACCGTATGAGCGTCTCTTTCCTGCCTGATACTGCAGATCTAGCAAATATTTCTTGCAGTGCGCCGCCTTCCGGCTGTTTGACTATGCGCATATCGATTGATATCGGACAGATGAACGTCATCGTCGCATGCATTCTATCTCCTATGATCACCGTGTTTCCATCAGTCTCCCCTGCCCTCTTATCAACGATATCTAGAATGTTATCAAGCGGGTATCTGCTCTTTTTTATTCCTTGATCACACCGCTCCATCTGTATTTTTATGTATTTACTTGTGTTCAGCTTTTTCTTGTCATACGTCTGCTGTACGTCGATCCTGACTGCATAATTCCCGGCGTATGCGTCACACGCTTGTAAAAACCTGTTCAGTCCCTCCCTTCGTTCGGGTTCTTGCTCAACCGCTAGGCCCTTTAGCATTTCGAGTTCATTTTGTATGTCACGCATCGTAGAATCCCATGAATCTGCCCTGGCAATATCATCTATTTCAGACTTTATGTCATACCATGCTTTGGGGCTAGGATATCGTGCTGTCATTTGCGAACACATCTCTCTTGTGAGATACTTATATTCGAGCGTGCAATAGACAGTGCATATACTACCGTCCGAGTCTACATATGACGCAGATTCTATCTCGATATCATCATAATCTTTGCCGTATACCTCAAACGTAAATTCTTTTTCCGTCTTATCGGCATATCTTTTTCTGTCCCGCTCTCCCTGCCCCATCAATTCTTCGATGTCCAGCCGGTACGAATACGGATTTAAAGACGGGATATATAATTTTGCAAGCGTTAGCGGGCTTATCTCCAATCTCGCGCCGCTATAAGCGATAATTTTTCTGCGGCGCATATCACTTTGTTTTTGACACGAGTCAACAGTAAAGACTCCCAACGGTATCTGTACGGGCCGCTCCGTTCCCGGAACTGATACCTCGTAGCACGCCTCTATCCTGCACCCTTTTATATTTTCCACGTCAACCGTCTCAAACTCTAAGACTGAGGCCTCTGCGAGCCCAAATTTCAGATTATCTTGACTGCATATCGACTCAGTAAATATAAATGATGACCCATCCCCGTAGATATCTTTTGTGACGATATCCTGCCTCTCTCCGTTCGGAAAATGTATCCTGATATCTTTACACATAAAATCGCCCCTAAACAGGTCTTTTGTGCCCTCTGAAACATCTAGCATGTCTTTAACACTCCTCAAACTCAAACTCTATGTCGTGATAATATGCCTCTCCCCCAAGGAAACAATTTAGCACTGCCCGTGGCATAGAAGCGTTAGCAATGACGTCCTTGTAGGAGTTTTCCCCCGGCATGAATACCCTCATCCTTATTCTCTTATCTTTCACGTCTGATGATATCTTCGCAAGTCTGTACGCATTCATAAAAATATCGAGTTCCGTCTGTGACAAGGAGTTAAGAACAAACGCACCTTTTATCTTTAAAGCATAGACATCCTCATGGTTCCCGCCTGCAGCATCGTCCCATTTGATCATTTTTTCGTCATAATAACAGGAATACGATCCAGGGGCGATGTATGTATCATCAGAAAGTCCTATGCCGTTTAGCGATACTAAATAGTTCATGTGTGATCAAATTTCCCCTTTCCCGTTGATTTATAAAACTTCTCTTCTTCGACTGATACGACCTTAAACACGCCCTTTGCGTCTCCTTCGAGGACAACTTTTACTGAAACTTGTGTATCTTTTGTATCTTTATTGCTCTCCTGTCTCTCTGCCCGCTGTGCTGGTCTTTCCTGCCGGTGTTCCGGATACATATTATATGCTCTTGACTTGATGCCCGATATGAGCTTATCCATCGATCTTTGAGATCGTGTGACTAACTTAGGGGTTTCTTGTTCGATCCCGACGCCTATTCCGGCTATCAAGTTTTTTCCGATGACATCCCTGGCAAGGCGACTCGGCGAATGTATGCCAAGAAAATCTTTAACTTCGTCGATCGCTTTTTTAGCCGCCTCGATGACAGAATCGATCATCTCAGATGCCTTATCTGAGACCCCTTTTTTGATCCCGTCTATCAAATTTTTACCGATAGCGGCCCAGTCTAATTCTTTAAATTTTGAGACTATCTTTTTAAATATATCCGGGATCGCTTTTAGCAGGTTACTGATGCTCTGCACCATGCCTTTGCCGATACTGTGCATGATATTAGCCGAGGCGACTAACAGCCTAGGAGCGCTTGCGATCAACGCTGTTACAAGATTAGCGATGATTTTGGGCGCCGCCTCTATCAGTTTCGGGATGGCCTCGGCTAATCCGGCTGCAAGCCCTTCTGCAAGTCTAAATCCTGCGTCGATCAAACTGATCAAAGTGTTCGGATCGGTGAGTGCATCAGCAAGCCCTATCACGATATCCGCTGCAGCGACGGCCAATTCCGGGAGTATGTTCGCTATACCGTTTATCAGCTGTGTGAGCATGTCCGCACCCATCGCGATGAGGCGTGGTATGTCATTCTGCATCCCGGAGCGCAATCCGGACACGAGACTATTAAATAATCTAGTCCCTGCATCTAAAAAATCAGGGACATAATCCGCAAATGATTCTACGATATCAAGGATACACGTCCCCAGTGTCTCGAGGATCATAGGCGCGCTATCGGCGAGTGAGTACGCCAGCGTGCTCATGATGTGTGTCCCGATAATAGATATATCTAATATCGTATCGGCCATCCCCGTGATTATGGATGATATGATATCCCCTCCGACAGGAGCGATATTAGAACACACTTTAAAAAATGCACTCTTAAGGTTATCGATAAATTGCGTTGCGACCTCTATCACGCTAGGAAGCTGCTGTACCGCTCCGGATATAAGATTGCCGGTAATATTAGCGCCTGCTTCAAGCAATCCGTCGAACCCGTTTTCGTTGAATGCGGATTGCAATTCCGCGACAGATTCTGCAGCGATCTTCGACAGACCCGCAAGTGGTCCTCCTATCTGCTCATATATCGATATCCCTAAGTTTGTGATCGATGTTTTAATACGTTCGGTGTTTGACTGCAGCGTATTACTCATCTTATCATACGCTTCACCGACCACATCAGCCGCAGTGGACATCTGCGCGAGATTCCCTACGAAATCGCTACCGTCGATCGCCAGTGCCGCCTTACCTGCTTCGATCGATGAGAACATATCTACGAGCGATACGCCGTTTTCTTCCGCCGATCTTCCGAGCATGTCGAGCACATCTTGCAAAGTGGCGCCACTGTCCATCATCTCATTAAAGGACATGCCCACATATTCCGTGCCCTTCGCGGCGTCCTTCAGATTATTCGCCGCAACGGTCCCGTTTTTACCGAGTTCTGCGATCAGACTGTTAAGCTGTGTCGTCGCCTGTGCGGTCGGCGTTCCTGCTGCCGTCATACCCGCAAGTGCCGCGCCTACCTGATCAAACGACACTCCGAATGCCGCTGCCGTCGGCGTCACCTGTGCTAACGATGCCCCAAGCTCATCAACCGTCGTGATACCAAGATTCTGTGTTTGGATCAAGACTTTTTGTATATCGTCTACAGCATCTACACCAAGGCCATAGGCGTTTAATGTTTTTGCTGTTGCTGCCAGCGCTGTATCGACATCCGTAAATCCGGCTTTTGCCAGCTTTGCAGACTTTTCAAGGACTTCCGTGGTCTCTGCCATGTCTTCGGACACCGGCAATCCTGCAGAGAGCGCGCTGTATAGCGCCTCTCCCATCTCTGACGCCGCCACACCTGTACTACTCGATATATCGAGGATCCTTGCATTTAATTTATCCGCATCGACAGCGATATCGCCAAACAAAGTACTCGCCTTTGTCATTGACGTCTCGAAGTTAACGCCCGCTGCCACGGATGCCGCTGCGGCTCCGGCAAAAGCTGTTCCGATACCCGTGATCGCGCCCGCCGCGATTTTAGACGCCTTCACGGCAGCCCCACCTACCGCAGAAAACCCCTTTTTCGCGAATCCGCCAAGCCCTGAGAGTCCTTTTTTCAACCCGGTCTCATCGAGTTCTGTTCCGATCTTGACATGTCCATCATTAGCCAAATCCTTACACCTCCGTAAGCAATTGGCTCATGATGGCACTATCTGCTCTGTATCCCCCTTTTCACTATTACTTCAAATTCTCGGCGGCATTTCTTGTTTTTACACCTCATCCTCAGACCTTCGCATTCCGCACCTGGTAGGACTGTCAGGGGCATACGATAGCCACAAAACGGGCATAACACTTTTTTCATCGTATCTGGCATTCTTCGTATCTCCTCTCTACGTATCTGATCATATCGGCATTGCGACTTGCAAGTCTTGACGCATTTGTCTTAACGTCCATGGTGCTCGTATCTTTTATCGCAAAGATCTTACGCATCTCTTGTATGTACTTCCGCTCGATCTTGCTCATATTGCGTGTGTCACACGTCCGCCAGTATATGACCTTTCCCATCTTTGTCATATCCGTTAAACCGTCAAATAAAGATGAAAATTCCCACCAGTGCATTTCATCACTTTTGATCGTATGCAAATTGACGCCATACTGCTGTTTAAAGGCTGCGTAGATCATTCCCGCATCCTGAACGAAATCGTATGCACGGCACTGCTGTTTTTTATGGCCCGTCCCTTCTTGCAGATCCGCATCTTCCCCCGTCATGCCACATCGATGAAACCATAACAACTTTTCTATCGCTCTCTCACCGTTATCCGGTATTTTATTTCTATAGAATAACGATAACGCCTGTTCGATCTTATCTTCATCGCTCATATCGCCATACATGACGATCTCGATAGCTATCATTGTCCGAAATCCATACCGTATATCATATCTCGTCCCGTTTATCTCTACCTGCTCTGGAAGGTGCTTTGAGAGGCATGAATACCACACTACTCTATGTCCTCCGCTTTAAATTGCATGATCTTTGTCTTCGATTTATTTACCTCTTTAAGAAAATCAAGGTACGCTTCCTGCGCTTCCTGCGCGTCATCACACCCTTCTAACACGTCTACACCGGTCGCACTGATAAAAAATCTGCTAAACATTTCGATGTAGCTACGCAGGAAAAGGGACATTTCTACGCCCTTCTTTTTCTGCAGTTCTTCCTCGTCTTTTTCCATTGCTTTTAACGCAGCGCTAAATTTCTCCGCGTCCCCTACCCTCGTTATCTTAAAATCAATTTCTTTCCCGTTTACCGTCATGCGCCATACCCTCCGTCTTTTATGCTGTAGTCGCTAAGTAACTAAACTTCTCTGGCTGTCCGCCGATCTTTTTGAGCTCGATATCGATCCCGGAAGATTCTCCCGCATTTCCGCCGCCGTCTGAATTTACCATGATCGACACCTTTCCTTTTTCCCCTTCGCCGTTAAGCACATTAAAGTACACGTAATCGACTACGACACTGTTACCCGTCCCATACTTGATATCATGACTGAGCATATAGTCCTGGGCCGGGTCGCCGATATATCTGTCGCCCGATACCGCAAAAGTACGCTGTGTCCCCGTTTTCTGCGTAGACTGCCCTGCTCTGATATACTGTTTATCTGTCGTGACGGGATTCATCTGCGCGTCCAGCCCCTCGACCCCCATCTGCACTACTTCGTAATCTCCAACAGACGTAGTATCCCGCCCTATAGCGATCGCAAGTACATAATCGTCATTTGTCACCCACCCCTCATAATCAGCATTCGGATGAAATCCGGACATCAACTCTTTTACCTTCATAGTCCCCTCCTATCTCTCAAAATAGATGAGCTTGCACTGTATCATGTACCGTGCAAGCCCCTCTTTTACGCTCACCGCCGCTAAATTCGGCATGTTCTGCATATTTTCCATTTTTTTAATCCGACATCCTGGCGGAAATTCTGGAAATGCCTTCTTGCGACTCTGCTCATCCAGCCAATCCATGAATTCTTGTGCAAGATTCATCGCTTCAAGGTTGATATCGTCACTATTTACCGAGTATGGCTTTGTAATGAGGATCGAAAAACCATACTCTTTTTCCGCACCAAACAAGTATTTCTTTCGCAATTTATCTGCGTACTCCGTGATAAATGATACGCTCTCCGCATCTTCGCCCGAAAAGTTAAACCCAAGCACATTCCCGCATAATTCCGTGACCTTTTGCTCAAAGAATTTCTTCATCGCCTCGTGTTTATTCATCTTGCCCTCCTGTCTATGTAGGCCTGATATGCCCGAACAAGGTCATCGCTACGTGATGCCATCATCGCCTTATCCCATTCCGATGTAGCGAGAGGATGCCGGAACCCATTGTGTTCAACGCGCCTACTCGTCGGAATCTTATACTCGCCCCTGCTCCATGAGCTACCAGTTTTACTTGATACATATAAGATCCCCACATACTGATAATGCGCGTATGGGGACAAATATTCGACGATCCCGTGCCCATCTTTCACATAAGTACTTACCCTTTGCGCAAGTATGAGATTTGCCGCTGGTACGTACGGGTCCATAAGTTTTTTTGCTTCGTTTGCGAGAAAAAGAACACCCCTATCGCCGCCTGTGACCTCTTCCGCTATCCTGTCTGGATGCCTATCCCATGCAAATCCTTCAAATGATAATCTCATGCTATCCACCTATTTTATAATGGCGCCCCGCTATGTGCCCAGCATTGTCCGAAAATGTTGATACTATAAACGCATCTGGCTTATGCTTGATGAGCAATTTTGCAGCCGGCATCTCATCTGTGATATCTTCTTCGCACTCTCCGAGAACCACGATGTCCCCTACGGATACCGTAAAGTACCCGTCTGGTGTTTTACAATAAAGAGGGTAGCGTAAGAACCTATCATCCGCTTGTATCCTCGCTGTATAAGTGCTCACTTTAGACGCGCTCGTGCCATCCTGCACTATAGTTTCACCGGCTTTATAAAAACAATCTTTCAGAACCGTCTTCCTCCAAATGTCTTTTGTTGCGCCGGTATCTCTTGCCTTTATACAATTATACAGCGTGATCGTATGTACATAATTCGGATTCATCTGCCTACTCCCGCGTACAAAAGTCCTGTTCTTAACAAGTATCTTCTGCATATATCCGTGATCTTGGCTCTTTTCCCGCTCTCTGTCAGTACCGATTCAGACAAATCAAATGTCCCGCTCTCCCCGTCGTTAGAATAAGAGACTAACGGACCGACTCCGGAGTTTTGTTTATCGATCTTGTCTGCTTTATAGAGCAATTCTGCGACGGCGCAGGAGCATTTCCTTACCTGATCGTTTAATAGCTTTTTGTCTCTCTGCAGCCTTCCGAACGTCCTTGTATTTATCTCCAATTCTGCCTCTGATTCCCAAAATGGGAAGTCTGATTCCGGTATCGACGGGGCACGCCCCATCAGATACTCGGAAGTATAAAACTCATATGTTGCAAGCATCATTCTGCCGCACCGCCTTTAAGGATCGCGAACGGACACCTCTTTGTCTTATCCTTCTGCAGCGAATTGATAGGGTTAGGGAGTTCCCAGCCAAGGCGCATGACCGCGCGCAACGCGACCATATCATTCTGCATCAGATTGTATACGATCTCTTTCGTTGCCGGATCCTGAATCACGCCCTCGGTAAATAACTTAAACGTGATATCCTGCCGGATCGAATAAACGAGCTGACTAAAATCACCCGAGATCATAAGTGCTTTAGACTTATCAAATGCCCCGTTGATCGGAAAATTCATCCTGGATCCGTCAAGGGAATATGAAGTCCCAGACTGCATGTCCTGCTTAAAAATGGGCTGCCCCGTTGTATCCTTTATCCCTCTTAATTTTGCACGGAGTGAGATATCGGCCATGTGTCCGTTAGGCACGTACCCACTGTTCTCGACTTTAGCGATGACCCCGTCCTCACCCATGATGCTGTTATACAGATCATCCGTAAGGTTTACGGTAGCCCCTGCTGAGGTGACCGTCTTGACGATATCATCCCTCCAAGAGGCCGGCTTATCAACGCCGAACAAGATTGCCCCGTCAATCTTTTTCCCGAACGCTTCGACGATCCTCGGTTTTACCTCTCCCCAGATGTCGTATTGCGAATCGTCTAACACTGCTTCCGGGATAGGGACGATCACTGCGATCTCTTCTGCCGTGATCACTTTCTTATCCCATGCCATCTTCGTCGTCTGCTTTGTTCCCGTATCACCATCGACAAAATAGGCGATCGGAAGGGAGTCGAGTACCGGCATCTTATACTGTCGTGCTGTCATGTTCGCCAGTTTACGGCCGCTCGACAAGACAGCAGACGATGTGATAACACCCTGAATGATCTGATTTGCCTCTTCGACCGGGATGAGCGCTTCTGCACCGCCTCTGTCAATAAAGTCGATATCAAAAATCGTTAAGTCCATTACTCTTTTTTTCATATTCTCTCCTACTTTCTCGCGATATTTCTGATCGCGTCATTGATCGTGCTATTACCGCCGCCGGAACCCTCATCACTGTTACTTGTCCCAGTGGATACCCGGTATACCGGCCCCGTAAAGCGCGGATTCTCTTTTAAGAACTTTTCTGCTGCCTTCTGAAAATCAGTCTTGTCGTCGATCATTTTATTGACCTTGAACATGACATAATCCATGTCGTCTGCTCTTACGCCTTTGTCGGAGAGCAGCTTCTCGTGCTTCATATTTTCAAGTTCTTTAAGCGCGTCATCACGCTCTCTTGTAAGAGCGTCGATATCAGGACTTCCACCGGCTTTTTTCTGCTTATAATCCTTGATAGCATCAAGGATCTCATCTGAGTTTACTCCGTGCTGCTTATAAAAGTCCTCGATCGCCTTTTTTTCTGCTTTGCTTGCACGGGCGTTCGCGATCTCCTCTGTCTGCTCATACGTATACCCGTTAGCGCCGCCACCTGTACCGGACTGTCCTGTCTGCTCGCCATCTGTCCCAGCGTCCCCTTCATCAAAGATCGTCAGGTCCATGGTCCTTTTTTTCATCTCTTATTTACCCTCTCTTTCTTTTTTTTTGCGTATAAAAAAGCCCAAAACAGGGCTTCTTTAGCATATCGTTATGCACTTATATTCTTGCTCTATCGCAAGGATCCCCTGATACCAGGAATCAACAAGTAGTTTTCCTTTATCTGATAGCTTTTCCCACGAGATAGACACGTTCCCACTTGCCATATTCACTTTAACAGTATCCTCCGATAGCACACGTAAACAGTTTATCAGATTACAAGTCAGCGCTGACACTGCTGCACATACGACGTTACCACCGGGTTTATGATAATCGCTTGCATGTCCTGTCACACTGATCCCTTTTGTCTCTACACTGACTCTGATCATCATATCCTCCTATCCCTGTATCCCTTTTAATCCATCCTGATATATCCTATTCTTCTGCTGAGGAAGCCCCATTTTTTTTGAAAAATCTATATACCTGTTCATCTGTATCTTATACCTGGCCTGCTTCAGCATAACGGATTCTTCGTCTGCGCTGCCCTTTTTTAAAAGATCTATATCCTGTCGCGTTTTACGCATGTTTGTCTCCATGTGCCGCTGCTGCTGCAATGCCTCATAAGTTGTATATTCCCTGCCTTTATACTGTTTCGGCATATTTTCTTTTTGTATCATGTCGGAGAGCTGTGCATCCGTATAAGTCCTCACTGAGATCCCGGGTATGAGTGCGTTATAATCGTGATAACAGTTCGCTCCGTGCAGCCCATCTACTGACCCGAGTCCGCACACTTCCCGCAGCTGTTTCATCGTCCACGCCCTCCCCTGCCAAATCTGGTGTGAGGGTCTTGCTCCAACGTGATATGATACCTCATATGTATCCGTCTGCAGATCTCGCGCTACCTGCTCATTTATCTTTCCTTGTATCTGCCTGAATCCGGTCATCACCGCTCTTCGCGCCGCAACATCTACTCTGTTATGCACACCCGAACTGTAATCTATCCAGCGCAGTCCAGAATTTGTCATCTCGTTGATTATGCGCGTAAGCACTTGCTGATAAGTAAAAGTCCCGGACCCTATGTCCAGCATCGCCGAATCTAGCACTCTTTGATAATATTCTTTGAGCGGAATATAGGATATCTCTCCATTATTTGCTCTCTGGGCGAACCCCATCGATCCGGTAAGGTTTTTGAACGTTCCTCTAGTCTGTGACTTTGCCGCTTCGATAGCAGACTGCAATTCGCGATTCTTTTCAAACGTTGCCCTTTCTTTACCGGACATCTTATACGCCCTCTGATGCCCCATGTATTGCTCATATACCTTATCGCTGAATATCCTCTCGATCTCTTCATCCGTAGCGATGAGCGCGTCTTTTATGAACGCTTTTATGTCTGCCTCCGACTCGCCAAGCTGCTGTAACCTATCTGTTTCCCAGCTTGCAGACGCTGTAGCAAATCCATTTATCTTGATCCTGCGTACAAGATCCTCCATGATACGTCGTTCTGTGTCCGACCATATGCTACGGATCGGGAGCTGGATCTGCTCTAGTTCGCCTTGCGTCATTCGATCACCTCTGCTATCTCTTGTATGTTGCCCTTCGCCTCTGTTTCTGTCTCTCCGTACCATTTTGCGCGATATTCTTCTAACGGCATTGCGCCCATCGCGACATCTTTTCTATCCGACTCGCGCTCTGCATTTTTATCCTCGATTATCGAATCGTCAAATTTGATCGTGATATCAGAGTCTATGTTGAGCGGTTCGCCGATAACAATCCCGAGGCGTATGACTATCCTTATCAACTGTTTGATCGCGTCGTCGAGTATGATCTCGTGCTTTTTAAGCGTCCGAAACATGTCAGAATTTACAGAGATGACTTCCGTGGCAGTCTTTACCTGCCCACGTTCAAACTTGTATCTTTCAGTCCCAAAGCCGCATTTCATCGACAGATAATTAAGATCGTCATTGATCGCCTTGCTATGATCCTCTGTTCGTAATGGCATATCGATCTCTTTGATGAGTCCGTTCTGCTCTTTCGTGTAATCGTTCGGCAGCATATAAAAAACGCCGTCTTCCGGATCAAACGCAGGCGATCCATCAACATCTGTTACTAATTCTGGCGCTACAAATATCCTCTTTCTGCCAAGTTCAAATTCGTTGCTATAGGAGTCATACTTTGTATCGATAGACTTTAATACGTCTATCGAGTTTGCGAATAGAGCGATCCCCATCGGGTTGCTCTCGTCCTCGTCTGCATTGTTAACCTTATTCAACTTATCAATAACAAACTGCGGTTCTAGGCTCCCAGTTTCGATCTTCCTTTCAAGATCCTGGAACGGTTTTAACTGTTTCCACTTATCTGGCGTAAGCTCATGGCCTTCGTTGGTCCCTCCTATCATCACCATGTTCTCGATCACGTACTGATCGTCTACGATATGATGATACTGCATGTGTATATACTTTTGCCTTCTAAACGTACGCCGGAACGCGAATACTACTTCGCTTATTGTTCCGTTATTCCAGCTGACTGGATAAATATCCTTTGCGCTCACATAATTGATCCCGATCTTTCCAGATAGTATCCTGCCGTCCTCATGCATGAGCATGTCGTAGATGTAAGGAACATATGCGACAGTACCTGTAGCGGCCTTACGCTCCTGATACTCATTCCCGAGCGTTTTAAAATTGTTGTTTTTAAATACGCTCTCCACATATTTTTCCGTAACGCTATCGGATAATGTGATGAGCACTTTTTCGTTTAGCAGTAGATCAGCTAAATCTTCCGATACAACTTTTGCCATACCGAGAGATTTTCGCCGCCGCCTCGTGTAAGTTCCTTTCCCGGTATAAATCTTGTAAGAAGAGAAGCCCCTGACATTTGACACATACCAGCTGTTCCACATTTCGATCTTTGTGTAAAATGTTGCGTCTATCGTGTTGATCCCTTTATTGCTCAAAAATCTGATTATGTTATTCATGCCCTGTATCTTCCTTTTCGGCCCCCTTCGGCAGCCATCTTTTTACTTTGGCCCACGCTCCCATGGCCATGTACCGTATAGCGTCCATGCAGTGATCTTCGTCTTTTACCGGGATCTCTTTTCCCTTTTCGATAGATTTTTTATCATACTCGTACATCCTAAATTCTTCTACAGCATTTTCCTGATATGGGGAGAATCTTATCAGATAAAACGTCAGTAACTTCTGCACACGGCTTATCCCGAGTGCTACATCGTTTTCTGCATCCCTGATCAGTATCGTGTATGGAAGCCCTATTGCCTTCCGTTTTATTTCTTCGCGCAATCCGCCTGCAGATGGATCGAGATACAAATAAAATACTTGTGCTATGCACGCGTCATGTATCTCACCCGTAAACTCGATGAACTCTTCAGCGTATTCCGATGGGCTTTTCTGCTTTCCAGCCTTTCGTCCGGAATGGTAATATTCCCCAAGCCCCTGCAGCACTCGATTATACGTATCAAGCCCAAATGCCTGAAACGTCGTGGCATTCTGCTGACCATAGTCTCCGCCAATATAGACTGTCGGGTAAATACGCCCAGCGGGCGGCTTTTCCGAGTGCTTTTGAGAAAACATATAATAAATGAGCTCATCCACCCCCACGGATTGCCCAAGCCACACGTATCTGTACATCTTTTCATCCGCTTCTTTCATCGCTTCTGCAGATGCTATCAGGTCTGGACCCAGCCAGGAAACCGGTACATCCGTATAATCCGTGTGGATGTGTATACAGTCTTCCCGTTTCTCCATTTCCATGCACCATCGATTTATCGGTGCATTGGGGTTCTTGGGCGGATTGTACAGATAGATCATCTGAAATCCGCCGCTATTTCCTCTGACAAATGTTGCCTCTATGTTCGCAAGTTCGTCTTTTCCCTCGCCATCATCAAAAAACTCTGTCAATTCATCGATGACAACAAGCTTTATAGGCTTATCCTCATCGATGATACCCTTTGTATCGTCGATCCCGTCCGATCCTGAGAAATAGATCGTTGTCCCATGTTTTTTATACGTGATCTCCATAGGGGATCGCGTGATATAAAATCTTGATTTTGGTATGCCAAGACGCTTGATCCCTCTGAGTATTTCTTTATATACCGTTTTTCTCAATTTATTATGATGCTTGCGCAGAACCACTACAGATCCATGCGGATCACTCACGATCTGATAATCTGCCTTGATTGCGGCAAAACTGGACTTCGTACCGGCCCTGCCGGATGTCAGGATTATGTGTTTGTACGTTGTATCATTAAAGATATCCTGATACTTCGATATGATGATATCACTGATCCGTATTTGTTTCTTTTCGCGCTGGACAGTCATTTATGATCTCAACTCCATCATCCTCATTTCCTTCTTTTCCGCTATTTCTGATCCGTTCTGTCTCCGCCTCCAGTTTCTTCACACGGGCCTTCTGTTCCTCCGCCACAAGATCCCAGTTATCGTGCAACAGCTCATTGTACTGTTTGATCATGCTCCTGAGCTCACTCTGAGCGCGCGCCTGCGATTTCAGGAAATTAGCGTGCTTATCCCAAGCCTGTTGTACCTCCCAGCTTTCACCGAGGACATTTCCTGTTTTCTCTTCGATCTTTTCGGTCGTCTTATCCTCCCGATCCCGTACATACATGATCTGCTGTGCACGGATGATCGCCGCATACGCGATCTGTATCTGATCCCATAGAACATCCAAGGGATCGCGAGACATCTCTTGGGTGATAGAAAAAGTCTCTTCCGGAAGGTATTTCCGAAAGAGACCATGCTTCTCTGCGTTATTATTCCGTTTCGGCGCGCCATGTCCGACAGCATTTTTATTACCGGGCTGACCGCCTTTTTTATTCGTTGTACAACTTTTCTCTGATCGTTGTACATCATTCCATTTATCCCTACCCTTCCAGACCGCGACCACTTTTTCGTCTTCGCCCAGAAGATTTGCTATTTCTCTGTTTGTGATCTTCCCACCGTGTTCCTTGTAGATTTCATATGCCCTGTCACGGTTCGGACTCCGTTTCCTCGGCAATATCACCACCTCTCATTCATTTGTTTTGAATACGAAAAGCACCAGATTGCTCTGATGCTCTTCCCGGTCCGTTCTGGATCCTCTGATTATTATTATAAATGTGATTTATGTGAATTGTGTGAAACTTTTAAAAATGAGTCGATTTTTTTTGAAACCGTACTCCTTTCCATGTTTATTTTATTTGCGATCTGACTTTGTGTATATCCATCTACATAGTACATTCGGAAGATTCTTCTTGTTAAACTATCAGAAATCGACTCAATATATTCTTCTACCTGCCGGCACTCTTCTTTTAACTTCTCTCTCCTGCTCTTATATTTCTGTTCTATTCTTCTACACTTTTCCCTGTCCACCGCCACCACTGCCTGCGCAACTGGATATCCACTCCTGTAGTCAAATATGACATCATTCCCGACCAGGCTATCATCATGACCAATATTATCGATTTTAATTGTAAGCTCTTTGATTTCATCCTTTTTACTTCTGTAACTTCTAAGAAATTCTGATGTCATATTATTCACCCTTTCTACGCTACATACAGTGCCTGATATTCAATATCCTTCATATCGTCGATCAAGTAATATTTCTCCGTGATCGCCGTAGAAGAATGCCCTAATAAGATAGACACCATTTTTATATTTCCTGTTCGTTTATACGTTTCGCTCGCAAAAGTCTTACGGTAAATATGTACTGTCGTTACACAGTGCACGCCCGCTCTCTTCCCGATTGCTTTCGCGATACTCTCTATCGATCCGACGCTGATTGCCTGATCTGCCGCGAGAACATTTCTTTTCGGGCGGAATACATATCCACTCACCCTGTCTGCTATGTATTTACGCAGCGCATTCCGCGCCCTGATACTAAGATAACCCTCCCGATCAGCACTTTCTGATTTTTCACCGTGAATTCTGATCTTTCTGTGGATCAGATCAATGTCTTCTATCCTCAGATTCGCCACTTCTCTCACGCGCATCCCCGTAGACAGCAATAATTCATACAGCGCTCTTTCCCGGTCATCCTTCAGTGTTTCGCGACATGCCTCTATCTCCTCCGGCGTGATACGGTCCTTTTTCTTTTGCTTTGCACGGATTCGATCGACATCACGCATGATATCTTCCCTAATGTGCCGTTTCCTGTAGGCCCATTGAAAAAATACGAACAGCATCCTGCATATTCCAGCTACGTAATTCTGCGTATTTTTCCTGCCTAACGCATTTACAGATACCTTTTTGATTGCCATGTAGTCAGTGACATGCTGCGCTGTAATTTCTGTAAAACCGACGCCAGCATAATCCAGAAATGGCCTCACGGCATTTATATACGTTTTGATACTGCTTTCTTTAACGCCCTTCGCCAGCATATCGACCGTGAATCGTTTTAATATATAGTCGTTATCGACAACCTCTACGGAAGGAAGCGTATTAATCTCATGAATATCGTACGCTTGCATCTTTACGATAAATACAGCCTTTATCATATCCGTCTGCTCTTTGTCAATCGTTACAGACAGACTGGCAATAATATCATTGATCAGATCATTTTTTGTCATACACATAGTAACCCTCCTCTTTTGTTATTGCTTAAGGATCACTGTTATGATATGATACCCTTAAGCGGTAAGGCGATACGATGACTTTGGCGAGTGGCGTACCGCCTATTTATTTTATCTTTCGTATTTGTACATCAAGCATCCCGTTACCCTCCCCCTCTCCCTTATCTAAATCTCAGTTTAGTTGACTAAATACGTTCTAACTGCAAAGTCACATAATGCCCGTCGCCTGTAATATTTTCTATCGTATATGATCCAAGATTTCCATTTGCATTTATGTAAAGAAGATCTCCAAGTTTCGCATACTGATCGTATACATTCTTCTTTACAAAATGTTCCTCAAAAACTTTATCCGGAATATAGATTAAGCAGCTCTCATACTCGATAGATGCATACCCGTGTGGAACACTATGATATGGCGCAATCTTAAATTCACTACCTACTTCACTGATATTCAGATTGTTCAGCGATAATGGCTTTACCATTACCCATTTTTCGCCTTCGTTTCCGTACATCTCACACCTCCGTTAAAGTTCAATCTGCTGCAAGACCCTCGCACAATTCATCTTCGAGTTCGTCCCATTCTTCCTTCTCCATCCATTCCATATACGTTTCCTTTTCGGCCCGTAATATTTCGGCAACCATACGTGCCAATTCTCTTGCACTCATTCCATACCTCCGCTAAAGTTCAATTGGTCAATGCTTTCCTTGATGCCGGTATAATGCGCAATCGCATCGTCACAATTACTTATGATAACTTCCGCAATCTCTTTTTTAGCTTCTTCCTCCGTTCCGGCCAGAAGCACATCTACCGCTCCATCAATAACACATCCCCAACCAAGTTCTTCGCCAAAATATACAATACTTCCTACCATGCATATCTCGCAGAATATGATGTCAATCTGTCGTTCCCAGTCTTTTTGTTGAGGCTCTACTTCTTTCCACTCTATGCTCTTCATGCTCACCTCCACTAAAGTTCAATTGCCCTCACCAGCTGCCTCCAATCTCTTTAACTGATTCCTCACCGCTACAGTCATATAGACCGGCCTGCCGTCATCTCCGACTTTCCGCGGCGCCCTGATCCGCTTCATTTCTGCATAGGTCTCTAACTTCTGTGCATCCGCGTAGGTGATTCCGTCTCTAACGACCGCGCTATTAAACGCTTCAAGTCCGACATTCCTCTTCCTTCGTCCCATTATCCATTTTTTCCTCCTGTACTTTGACTTGATAATACTTACCCACCCTTGCTTTAAGCGCTTCCAGAAGCGCTGTCTGACAATCTCCCTTGCGTTGCAATGCGCACATGACATCCTCATCTACTGTACCGGCCGCGAGAAGATGATGTATGTACACCGTATGCTTCTGCCCTTGCCTGTGCAGTCTCGCGTTCGCCTGCTGATATAACTCCAAGTTCCAATTCAGGCCGAACCATACTACGTTACTGCCGCCTTCCTGCAGGTTCAAACCGTAGGCCACACTAGCCGGGTGCGCCAGAAGGACATCGATCTGCCCCGCATTCCAGTCTGCGATATCTTCCGTTCCTGTAAGTTCCCTCACGGTCAGATTTGCCTTTGCCAGTGCCCTGCGTATTCTAACAAGATCATGCTGAAAATTATAAAAGACAAGTGCGTGCTTCCCGTTGAGTTCTTCCACCAGCTCCATGAATCCCTCTAACTTATTGTCATGGATTTGGATCACGTCCCGGCTCTCGACCACCCTGTCGTCTACCAGGGTCTCCGTTGTGTGATAGACCGCCCCATTCGCCAGCTGCAGGAGCTTTCCCGACAAGACCGCTGCACTCCCGGCATCAAGTATACCGTCTGGCAACTCCAAGACTTTCTCGCGCTCCATCTCCTCATAAGCCCTGCGTGCTTTTGCATCGAGCTGTACGTATCGGACATTGTCGATCCGTTCCGGCAGGCTTAGATAATCTTTTGCAGATAGGCTGATACATATATCCCGGATGAGTTCCTGTATCTTCTCATCCGCTCCTGGCCGCGGCTCGTAGGAAAAGATCGTGGTCGCGTTCCGCGATGCCGGCACAAAATAATTATTCCGGTATTCCGTCAAGGTCCGCCCAAGTCTCTGTCCACCATCAAGCAGGTACAGCTGTGCCCAGAGATCTGTCAGGCCGTTCGGCGATGGCGTGCCCGTCAGCTCCACCAGCCGTTTGATGTGCCGGCGGATGTTCTTAAGGGCTTTGAATCGTTTTGCCTGGTGGCTCTTAAAGCTGCTGGACTCATCGATGACCACCATGTCAAAAGGCCAGTCATTCCGGTAATAATCCACCAGCCATGGGACGTTCTCCCGGTTGATCACGAAGATGTTCCCCGGGCTATTCAGCACGCGGATCCGCTTAGCTTTTGTGCCGAGTACAGGCTGTATCTTTAACAGTCGCAGATGGTCCCATTTATCCTGCTCCCTGGTCCAGGTATCTTCCGCCACTTTTTTAGGCGCGATCACCAGGCACCGACTGACAAGAAACCTGTTAAAGATCAGGTCGCACACTGCCGTCAAAGTAATGACCGTCTTCCCCAGGCCCATGTCGAGGAATAGGGCTAAAGCCTCCTCCTGGATGATGCGGGTAATGCAGTAACGCTGATAATCGTGCGGCGTAAATCTCACAATAGCATCCCTGCCTTTCTGCCGGGGCGACGGTTTATCATCTCCTCGAACAGCGGGTCATGTGCGTGGGTCACCGGCACCTGTTTCTGCAGCTCATCTATGACTTCTTCCGCGCGTTCCATGCTATCCACCACCGCGGTATAGCACCCAAGTTGCCTCAATTCCCATTGTTTGAACCTCTGCTGTTTTCCTGGTATCTCTCCTGCCTGCTTCAGCTCCACGAAACCTATCCTGCCGCCGGGTAGCACCACGATCCTGTCAGGCACGCCGGCATTACCTGGTGACACGAACTTGTACGCCTTCCCGCCCGCCCGTGTCACAAGCCTGCAGAATCGTCTCTCTAATACGCTCTCTCTCATCTTCTCCTCCTATCCCTGAAACATTCCTCACGCGCGTACGCGTGTATATACTTATACGCGTTCAGGGGTATCAAGGGTATATATACCCCTTATTTCCCTTGTATTTTTATTTCATATAGAAGAATGTTTACTTGTTTATAAATACCGTTTTGTACAGTAACTATCAGCCTTCTAGCGTTAACATTAGAATGTTTCCGCCTGTTTGCATGTTTACATCTCCCCTGTCAACATTCCACGCCGTATACGTTTGTTTACATCCCGGATGTTACCTTTGTGAATCCACGCTGTGCCCCGTATTCCCCTCCGAATCGCACCGCGCTCTTTTGTCGCTCCCAGCCTGGTAGCCTCTCCAGGATGCCGTTGATCTCCTTAGAGTCTGATTTTTTCATCCGCGTATACCCTGGCATCTTAAAGCACTCGTTCCATATCTCCCAGGCGCAGATCCGATCCCTGTACATCAGCTGACTCTCATCAGCCTGTTTTTGATCGAATCCAGAATCAAGCCAGCTGCGCCTCCCGTACAGATCTCTCTTATACCAGTCCCTAGGCACTTTTTTCTCCAGGAACTCTATGATCGCACCCTCCGAGTAGGAAGACTCTCTATGCTCCTCCTGCGCGCGCTCAGCCATCCTCTCCGCCACATCCGAAAGGATCAGCGGTTCTCCTAAGCGGTACAATGCGACGGCCTCAGCCCAGATCTGCGGCACCTCTGCGGGTAGATCGCGCCATATGCTTTTCTTGCGCCCTTTCCCGGTCAGGTCCACCGGCCAGAACCTTCTGTTCCCTGTATAGTCCTTTAAGAATTCTGCCTCATTGGTGGTCCCCACGATGATGCACTGCCGCAGGTATTTCTCCGTTCTCCTGCCGTATGCAGCCCGGTACACATCGTCGCATTTGCTCAGGAACTGCTTAACCGTGTTCATCTCGGATTTTGTCATGCCCGTCAGTTCTCCAGCCTCTATGATCCAGTATCCTTGCAGCAGTTCGGCTGCGTCCTTCCCCTCAAAGGTACATAGTGAGTCTGAATACCAGTCCATCCCCAGATATCGAAAGAAGGTACTCTTTCCTATGCCCTGCGGTCCCGCCAGGATCAGCATGCTGTCAAACTTGATGCCCGGATGAAATATCCTCGCTACAGCGCCTACGAGTGTCTTTCGAACGGTTTCCCTTGTATAGGGGTTATCCTCTGCCCCGAAATAGTCGATCAGAAGGCTGTCCACCCGTGGCACACCGTCCCATACCTGCACTGCCAGATAGTCCCGCAGCTTATGTACCCTGTGATTCAGCGCATATACCGCGAACCCGTCCAAGATCTTCTCCTTGCCCGTGATTTTGTACACGGATTCTACGTATCCCCGAAGGCCAGAATCATCCGCATCCTTCCACTGCCTTACGCCGCAGGCCTGCCCTATCGGCTCCCAGGGCAGCGGGGATATGGCCATAGGCCTGCCTGACATTTCGTCATGATATACACGCCCTTTCAGCCTCGGGTCATTTTCTAAGATGACTTGCACATTCTGGATCGTGTTGAGTGGTTCCCCCGTCTTCGGGTGCGCCTGCAGCTTTAAGACCCAGCTGGCGTCCACCTGCTCCTGTCCAGGCGGGGCATTCGCGAAACTCTGTACGGCCGCTTCATATCGTTCTTTCGCCATCAATTCCGCTACTGCCGGCTGACCGGAGGCAAACTCACACATCTTTTTAAAAGAAGGAAGGTTGCCTGTCGGGGTATCCGGCTTTGCCTCGTCGTCCTCATCTCCGAACAGGTGCAGTCGCACCATGTCAAAAGCGTTTACCAGTCGCCCAGAGCAGGGATCTGTCGCATGATGACTATAAAGGAACTTGCCATCCTCATACAAGACCGCGCCCCCGACGGTACTCCCCTCCACATATGCGAACCGATCAGGGTCCGCACACGGCTCATAAGTACCGGGAAGGAACTGTTCCATAGCCTCCTCTATGGAGAAGCACTTACAAAAAGCCCCGACGATGCCCTTTTTTTCCAGCGGATTGCCCTGCTTCTTCGCCGACCTGTCTCTGATCCGCACCGCACCTGGCACCTCTGGCCATTCTGATACATCCCGCCAGTCCCGGTAACTCGACAGCATCCCCGTCTTTGACAGGAAAGGCTTATCTTCATACAGAAATACATACTGACTGTCTCTACTGCAGCTCGGCCAGTACATCAATCTGACTGGCTCAAATGTTGTTGGATCAAATATCTGCATCCCGACGAAATCCGCCGCCTTACGCGCGATCGGTTCATACTCATCTGCGGTGCAGGGTTCGTCGAGCGGTAAGATGATACGCAGCCGCGGCGCCGCCCCCTCGTGTTTTCTCGTCGAATAGACAACATAAGCGCATCCTAGTGCCGACACGGTGTTCAGCACCTTTTGAGTACCGCCCGGTTCGATCGTATCGGCATCCAGCGTGATCAAGTGTCGTTCCCCGGCATTCTCGTTCTTCCTGCGCTGCCCTTTCAGCACACCGCCCACGAATCCCCCTATGTCTTTTAAAGTATCCTGTTCCGGCTTTGAAAGGGACATATATTCCGCAAAGCTCTCCTGCGTCCTGACGGGCTGCGACAGCTTCTGCAAGAACTCCGACCAATATAGTTCCTGGCCAACCCACTGCGTAGACTTTCTACTCGTCCCCGTTGTGATCTTGATGACCCTGTCATTATGCATCGCCCCATCTCCTAATCTTTTTTGTAATATTGTGACTCAAATCCGTCCGCATCAAGCGGCAGTCCTGCCGCCCATCCCGGCAGGAGGCACATACAGCTGATAGCCTCCCCGAGCGTCCTTCCAGAGTCTTCCGGCACTTCCAGAATAACCTCATCATGTATATGGAAGTCGATCACGAATCCCGCGCGGCATAGATTCATCAGGGAGTTAGCTAATAGGTCACGGGCTACTGCCTGTACGATGTTCTCCGTCAGTTTTCCGCCGTAGGTGGATATCATCCCCCATTTTTTTGTCTTCTGATCAACACCCCGAAAATGTATCGCATCCCTGCCCAGGTCATTCTGCCTGATCTCCGGCTTATAATAATAGAGTCTCCTGCCGCTTGGGAGGATGATGGACAGATAGTCCTCATCCCTCTCGAAAGCGATTCCGCAGGGCATATACCCGGTCACTCCGTGCCTCACGGTATCCAGCGCATACTGTTCCACGGCTCTCCAAAAATCAACGATCCGCTTATTGCTCCCCCGCCACCGCCGTACGATGTCCGGCAGCTCCTCTTCCGTAAGGCCCATGTTCAGGGCGCCCATGGATACGAGTGATCCTTTGCCTCCTTGGTACCCCAGTGCCAGTTCTGCGATCTTCCCCTTACCGCGCAACATATACTCAGGGTTTCCCTTTTTGATCAAGTCGATGTCAACACCGAACATTGCTGAGGCGGATGCTTCGTAGATCTTACCGTGCGTCCTGAAAACGTCCAGTCGCCATTGCTCCCCGGCCAGCCACGAGAGTACTCTTGCCTCTATGGCAGAAAAATCCGCTACCAGGAATTTACAACCCGAACTCGGGATAAAAGCGGTACGGATCAGCTGCGAGAGGATATCAGGCACGTTCCCATAGATGGCTTTTAGCGCCTCAGTCTGCCCTTTCTTTACCAGCTCTCTCGCTGTATCCAATGTACCGATATAATTCCGCGGCAGGTTCTGTATCTGCACCAGGCGACCGGCCCAGCGTCCTGTCCGGTTCGCGCCATAAAACTGTAGCAGCCCACGTACCCTTCCGTCCTCGCACATGCAAGTCTTCATGGTCTCATATTTTTTTACAGAGGTCTTTCCCAGTTCCTTCCGGATCCGTAGCACCTCTTTTATGAGATCATCACCGGACTTGTCCGCCAGCACTTCTGCCACCGTCTGTTTCTTAAGATCCTCTAGTTCAAGATCTGAGTTCTCCCGGATCCATTGTTTTAATTGTGCTACGCTGTTAGGGTTATCGAGACCGGTGATCCTTCTCGCCCTTCCGGACAGTTCCCCCTGGATCTGGCAGGAGATCGCCAAAGCCCCTTCGATCAGATCCTGATCCACTGCAGCGCCGTTCAGATTGATATATTGATCCAGCACCCAGTTAAAATGTTCCGCTTCCGGGAAAGGATGCCTTTCCAGGATCTGGTGTATATACATCTCTGACTCTACGTCCCGGATGCAGTAAGACTTGAACAGTTCCCACTTTTGCTTATCGTGGTGCCATCGGTTTCTCGTTCGGCTGTAGTTATTCTTTGTGGGGGCGCATGGTACGCAGAAGTACTTGATAAGCTGTTTCCCGACCGCCATCTTTTGTCGGCTCTCCGGCAGTCCTAGCGCCTTGCCCAGCTGTCTTAGCTGCCCAGGAAGACCGCAGTAATAAGCGTGGATCATAGTACAATGCCACTGACGGATCTCCGTTGGAAAATATCTCTTTAAGCAATTTATCTCAAAAGCCGCATTGTGGGCTGTCTTTTTCACGTTCGGGTCATTCAGGTCCTGCACGATCCCGGCGGGTATCTGCTCACCCGCTGCCAGGTCGATGATCTTAACGGGTTCGTAGTCGTATGAATAAGCAAAGAGCAGTATCTCGAATGCCGGGGACTGTACATACTTGTACAGTCCGGCTTTTGTTATATCAATATCTGAAAATGTCTCAAGGTCTATATGCAAGGTTCTCATGATAATCCCATCACTCCTCCTGTAAGCATCGGCCGGCCCGTGATCGGGTCGATCTGCTGCGCCTGATAGGTGGGATGTTGTTGCTGCTGGTACGGAGGAACAGGCTGCGGATATCCTCCCTGCATCGGCATCTGCACAGGCCACCCCACTTGTCCTGCGAGAGCATACTGCCCGGGCACGGCGCCATAGGCATTACTGCCGCCGAAGGCCTCTTCCGCTGAGACTCTTGCAGTCAGCGGTTCGCCGTCCTCGATCTTCTGCACGGCGTTCAGGCCGCAGCCGATCCCTTTGTTGCCGTTTGAGCTGTAAGCGAAGAAATTGACATTTGCCCTGATGTAGCACCCGCTGTATACGTCCGCCGGATTGATGATGTTCTCCATGTTCAGACCAACGATGGACGGCTGCAGTTTTGCTGATGCCGTCATCACGAGATGCCCCCTGCACTCTTCTCCAAACGGTTCCCCGGATGTCGGCTTCACCCCATCCCCATCGTGGACCGGAATTTTGCACATCGGCGGGATATTTCCCCCAAACACCTTTTGTGCCCCTTCCTGCTTTGCTTTTTCGATCTCTGCGTAGATACTGTTGATCGTCACTGTGTCAGTCTTCGGAATCAGAAGTGTCACTGAATACTTTGCTTCTCCGCCGCCCTGCGGCGCCTTAGGTTGAAAGATGCTGACATAACTCGCTCTGACTTTTCCTGTTGTGATCGCCATCTCATTTCCCTCCTTCTAAATACGTGTTGTCCCCGCCAAAGGCCTCTTCGGCGGATACTCTTTGCAATGCCATAGCTGGCCTTTTATCGTCCTCGGGCGCCAGCGTCGGCCGTCCCTGCGGCTTTACGATATATTTCGATAATATCTCCTGCCGATGTTCTTTGCTGAGCATCTTTTCCAGATCCCCCAGTGCTACGGGTTTCCGTTCATACAAGATCGCTTCGTCATAGCCGGCCTGTACCAATTCCGAAAATGCCGCGTCAGCATCTGAGATCCGCCTGTTGCTCCTGCCCTCCACGATCTTCCAGCCCTGTACCTCACCGCCGGATACGATCTCGTTCAGTGCGGCATCCTCGAGTGTCTGCACCCATTCTTTTAAATACATCGCTTTTTTCAGCAACTCTCCTGCTTCTCCCCATGAGATCAGCGGGGGGAGTTTTTTCTGATTCTTCTCTTCGTCCCATGCTTCTGTAAAAAGGCTCATGTTCTTTTCCATAGTCGCCCGGCATCTTCCGTACGCTTTACAAAAGCCGCTCCGACAATAGTTCTCTGTATCCCCGCTGCAATAGTCAGCGGGCCGGAATTCTCCCTGCCCTTTGATCGCCTGCTGTGCCGCAGGCTTTATTACTGCCTCTCCCCAGACAAGCAGGTCCTTCATGGTAGTACTCCAGCAGGAGATATTGTCCATGCGGGGCTGTACGATATGCAGATGTACGCTCTCGATCGGGAACAGCATTCCATACTCGTGGTAAGCGCCCAACGCATACAGAGAGAGTTGGTAATTCCCCTCTGCCTTTACTTTCGGCGGCGCCTGTCCATATTTAAAATCCACAACGTGAAGATCCTTTCCATATAGGATGACGCAATCGCCGGTCCCGAAGCCTTCCGGTGCCCACGGGCTGTAATCCAGCCGCTTTTCTACCGCGACGAACGGCACTGCCGGGAAGCCGAAGGCGATATTTGACACATAATCTGCGTATTCATCTGTATATCCTTCCATCTCCGGCGTATAAGACTCATCTTGCTGCAGCTTTTTCAACCGGCTCTTATATGTCCGATCCGTCATGTTCTTATCCGTGAACAACTTCTGCAGCTTTAATTCGCAGATCGCGTGTGCCAGCGTACCGGCTTTTGCGTATGAGGTCTCCACATCCGGTATGCTGTCTTCTAACATAGCAGACGGCGGGCAATGAACCCACTTCTTCGCGCTAGATGCTGATAAAAGTGCGTGTGCCCTTTCTTCCTTCCTTTTCCCCATCAGATCTGCGCACCTGCCTCTCTCAATGCCGTAGCAAACTCCCCGTAGCGTTCCTGGGGCAGCTCTGTCATCGCCTGGATCCCGAACTGTTGCAAGATCCCCACCACCTGCGGCATTCTCCCCATCTGCGAAAGACCCGCCGCTGCTACTTGCAGCTGCTCGATCGTATATCCCTGCGGCATTGCTGTTGTAGGAACACCGGTCTGCGGTACTGTACTCGGTGCCTGCGGGATCCCCGTCGCTACGGGTACCGCTGGTTGTACAGGCACCGGATTATAGCCCTGTGGTGCCGCTACAGGAACCTGTGGCTGCTGTACGGCCACACCGGCGGAAATCGGTGCCGTCGGAACCTGTGTTCCTACTGATGCCGGCGTCACCGAGACTGCCTGTCCACCCCTTGCATTCGCCAACGCTTTGATCGCGTCTGTTAAGTCCGTAAGCCCTTCAATCGTGATCTTAATCTCATTCATAACTATGTTCCTCCTTTTCTTCTTCCATTTGCTTATCCTGCGCTGTCTCTTCCCTGCAATCGCATTTCTCGCCCGCATCCAAGTTTGCACCGCAATGCGGACATGTTCTGTAACCCATAGGCTCCCTCCTTTTGCTCATCCTCAATAGTATCAATGCCGATATCAAACAGCCCACCCCAGGGATAACTATATTGTCGCTATCTAGCGCTGCCGCTGAGGTCATCAGCGTGATAAATGCTATTCCTCCGGATCTAAACATCTATCCTCTACCCTCCTTCTTGGTCAAGGTACAGCGCTGCGATGATATCTTCCCGCGGAATGCGGAGTACCCGAATATACGCCCGCAATTCCCGAATCGTTATTTTCTCTGGATCGTGCATGTGCGTAAAATACGTGTTCCTTTTGATCTGAGCTGCATCCGCTAACCGGTCAATGCTCTCATCACGGTCTATCCTTAAAGACTTGATCTTACGCGCCAGACTCTTATTTTTATCTGTCCACAGCCCCAGCGTTACTTTTGCCACTCCCTCACCCCCTGTCTTAATCCGTTATCTCTCTCGTGCTCACCGATAACACACGCTGCATCCCTGGGAAGCCTTTGCCGAGATGGACATAGAGACCGCCGACCGTTAATTCCGGCTTGAAGCGATAAACTTTGCTCTTACGTTTCGCCCGACTTCCATCCGGATACTCTCTAACTACCGCATAAATATACTCTGTCATAGGCTCCCCCTCCCTTATCCGTGGCACTCTACACTTTTACATCGATATAAATCCGGTTATCCTCCTGCCATGTAAAACTTTCTACCTCGTGCTTCTCATATGCAAGAATGTCATCCTGATACCAGTTACCACGCGAGAGAGCATCAAATCCCTCCCCCTCGCGGATGACAATCTCTGTGTTGTCATCGATTAGCCCCATCTCGCTAATCATTTCTACTGTCATTTGCTGATCCTTCCTTTCTATGTTGATAGTTTTTGTTTTCTCCTTTATAATCAAACTACAGGGCACTGGCATACCCGAGTCTAAAAAGGAGGGAGAAAATTATGTTTAAGTCAACACAAGCCTTCGACTCTGCTATAAGAGAAAAACTTACCGCATTATGTGGCGGTGCAGATTTGAATTCGCTTTTACCTGATGACGATTCAAGAGAAGCTATCGCCGAGAGCATCCATCGTGGCTATTTACAGGGAGTAGAACTCATGAGAACAGCAGATGGAACCGCTCATTTCTCTGTAATAAAACCAATGGTTACTTACAGAGGGCTCGCTTTTTTAGAATCGGCCAAATAATTAATTTGTCTGGATTATTGTGCTTGCATACACGATATGTTTTGTCGTTGCAAGCACTCTATCCAGGTCAACAATGGAAATATTATGTTTTTCCAATACAGAAATAATCTCCCGTGCACACGGAATCGGATCTAATACACCCGTCATTTTATCTATGGTTTCCATGCTGTCCCTCACCTCCTTTTAGCCCTACACTGTATATCATGTCTAAATAATGCTTAATCTGAATCATTAACCCACTTCCAATCTTTTTATATCTTGAATATTTATTGCGATTACCTTGTAAATATATCAAATTTAATTTGATTTTTGCGGCAAAAAAATATAGTCAAGTGGGATTCTATACAGCAGGCTCAATTCACGACTTTGTGACATTTTAGGTTCGGATCTCCCCTTTTCCCAACTAACAATTGTCTGTTTTCCCACATTTAGAGCCTTTGCAACATCTGCCTGTGTCAATCCAGCATTAACTCTTGCTGCCGCCAAACTAATCTGAATCCTTTCCAAAATCTTCACCTCCATTCTTCTCTACAATCAACATGGTAAATCAAATTTAATTTGATGTCAATAC
>OFGO01000566.1_pt1 | contig 33175 bp, 31 predicted proteins | sample 1521761 | NCBI WGS metagenome assembly OFGO01 (sample SAMEA3504128, study PRJEB24116) | mouse gut metagenome | biome: mouse gut; feature: mouse-associated habitat; material: faeces | place: Denmark | collected 2011
CGGGCGGCCTACGCCGCCCGCACTGTGAACCTGAGTGCCGCCTATACGCCCTGGTGCAGCTTCGCCGCCGTCAGGGTGTTTTTCATCAGCATAGCCCGCGTCATGGGCCCCACGCCGCCGGGGACTGGTGTGATGTAGGACGCTTTTGCGGCCGCCTCCTCAAAGCACACGTCGCCGCACAGCTTGCCCGCCTGGTTGCGGTTCATAGCCACGTCGATGACTACCGCCCCCTCCTTTACCATGTCCGCGGTGACCAGCCCCGTTTTGCCCACGGCGGACACCAGAATATCGGCGGAAGCGGCCAGTTCCTTCAAATCCGGTGTCCTGGAGTGGCACATCACCACCGTGCCGTGGGCGTGGAGCAGTAACAGCGCCATGGGCTTACCTACGATGTTGGACCGGCCCAGCACCACACACCGCTTCCCCGCCGGGTCGATATGGTACTCCCGGAGCATCTCCATCACGCCGCCAGGGGTGCAGGGCTGGAATATCGGCGTTCCAATAGTGAGCTGCCCCACGTTATACGGATGGAAGCAGTCCACATCCTTGGTCGGGTCAATAGCCAGCAGCACCTCCCGCTCATCCAGCCCCTTGGGCAGGGGCAGCTGAACCAGAATGCCGTCAATGTCTGCCCGTCCATTTAACTCCGCCACCAGCTCCAGCAGCTGTTTTTGGGTGGTTTCGGCGGGCAGCGCGTACTCCTCGCTATAGAAGCCGCACTCCTCGCAGTCCTTGCGCTTACTGGTCACATACACCCGGGAGGCCGGGTCGTCCCCCACCAAAATTACCGCCAAGCCGGGCTTCCGGGGCAGAACCGCCGCCTCCGCCCGGACATTTTCCTTCAGCTTGGCCGCCAGGGCCTTGCCGTCAATCCGTGTCGCCGCCATCTTTATTCTCCTCCTTACGTTCTTCCTCCTGCAAGACGGGCTGGGTCGGGATCATTTCTCCTGGAGCAGCCTCTTCCGCCGGAGCGCTCTCGCCTGTTTTCCTCTCTTCCCCCTCCCCGTCTGCGGCCCGGAAGGGAGGCAGCGCAGGCCCGGCAGTCCTGCGCCGAACCACATACAGCCCAATGCCAACCGCAGCCGACAGGATGCCCAGCATCTGGGACGAGCGTATGGGCGTGCCGAAGAAGTACAGGCTGTCCGTTCTCAGCCCCTCGATCGCCGCCCGGCCCAGACCATACCAGATCACGTAACTGAGGAACATCTGCCCGTTGAACTTCCTTCCCCGCTTCATCAGCAGGATCAGCAGCGCCAGCCCCAGCAGGTTCCACAGCGATTCATACAAAAAGGTGGGGTGGACCCCCAGCGTACCGTCCAAAACGCTCTGGTACATCTGCTCGGATTCCAAAAACCCATCCCGCCACAGCTCATTAGCGATGGAGCTGGAGCACATCCGCCAAGGTAGCTTGGTAAGCCCGCCGTAGGCCTCCACATTGACAAAATTTCCCCAGCGCCCAATGAGCTGGCCGATGAGCAGGCCGTAGACGGTGACATCCATGCCGCTCCAGAAGTCGATCTTCCGTACCCGGCAGTAGATCACGGCGGTGACCACCGTGGCGATGACGCCGCCGTAGATGGCCAGCCCCCCGTCCCAAAATGCGATCATCCTCAGCAAGCTGAAGGAGCCGTCCGCACCGAGGCACACCGCCGGATTGAAAATCACGTAATACAGCCGGGCGCCAATGATGGCCATGGGCACCACCACAAAAATAGCGTCGGTAATCTTATCCGGGTCCATGCCAAACCGGGGTGCGATATGCAGGCCGTAGATCACTGCCAGCAGAAAGCCCGCCGCAATAATGACGCCATACCAGTAAATGTTGTGACCGAATACGGTGAACGCCACCCGGTTGAGTTCAAATTCCAGCCCCAGGCCGGGGAAAAAAACGGTATTTGTCATGGTCATTCCCCTCTATGTCTTATCTATTCTTCCGGCAAAATGACGGACAGGGCAGTGCGCTCCTCCACGCACCATTCCCGCAGCAGGGCTTCCCCGTCCGCCCGCTCAATGCTCTGGAACGCCTGGGGAAAGCTGAGGTAGTCCGCCCTATTGAAGTGGGCCTCAGCCAACTCGATACAGGTGTCCTCCATGGAATTGAGGTGGCGCACCATGGTGCCGTAGGCCGCCCGTTTCAGCCGGTCCCACAGTGCGGGGTCAATGCCCTCCCGCCCCAGGCGGATCGCCTCCTTCAGCACCTCGCCGCGCACCCGCTCCGGATCCCGGCTCTCCCCCTCCGCCGCAACAAACGCACAGCCCGGGCTGGAGGAATAGAAGCTGCCAAAAGAGCCGTTGATGAGCCCCTGTTCGTAAAGGCGGCTGTAGAGCGGCGCGGACGGGCTGAACAGCATGTCGCATATCAGCTCCGCAACCAGCCGCTGGCGCAGGCCTTCCGCCCCAACCGCGGGCGTCCCCTTGAAGCCCAAGGCAAACAGGGGCATGGACACCGCCATGGTCTTTCGCGTGTCATGCTTCCCCACCTGAACCGGTTCCGGACGCCCATGGTCTACCGCCACTGCCGGGGCAGGCGCGCCCGGCAGCACCTCTTGGGCGATGTCCGCTACCCGCTGGGGATCAATGTTTCCCGCCGCGCACAGCACCATATTTCCCGGCCGGTAAAACGCACGGTGGCACTGGTACAGGGTATCCGCCGTGATGCAGGAGATGGACTCCACCGTCCCCGCCACCCGGTTTCGCACGGGATGGCTGACGTACATTGCCTCCAGCAGGCCATAATACGCCTCGTCGTTGGGGTCGTCCTCGCACATGCGGATCTCCTGGGCGATAATGCCCTGCTCCTTGGCCACGCTCTCAGGGGTGAACCAAGGCACGGATACGAAGGACAGCAGGGTGCGCAGATTCTCCTCAAAGCCCCGCACACCGTCGAAATAGTAGCCCGTCATGGACGCGGAGGTGAATGCGTTGGGGTCCACCCCATTGGCCGCCATGCGCTGGAGGGCGTTCCCATCCTCGGTATCAAAGGTCTTGTGCTCCAAAAAGTGGGCCACCCCCGCCGGGGTGTCCAGCCATTCCCCGTCCTCCCCGCGGAAGCGCAGATCCATCCCGCCGTAACGGGTGGCAAAAAAAGCGAACTGCTTGGCGTATTCCGGCCTCACATCCACGTAGATATTCAGTCCATTGGGCAGCAGGCAGTGGCAGACGCTCTGGCCCAGCGCGGTATATTCCAGCTTATCCATCACCTCAGCCCTCCTTCCCCGTCAGGCGGAATATGGTATCCAGCTTCAGCTTTTGGGCGGCCCCGGCCACCTGGTCCGCCGTCACCGCCTCCACCGCTTTGATAAGCTCCCCGTCCTCCCCGGCCGCTGCGTGGAACAGTACGCCGGTCAACCGGTCGTCCTCCATCTGCCCCTGGCTGTCCTGCCGGCCCCGCAGGCTGCCCGTCACTGTTCGGATGGCTGCGGTGAGCTCCTCCTGGGTAAAGTCCCCCCGCCGCATCGCCTCCAGCTGGTCTAAAATCGCCTCCTGTGCCCGGTCAAACTGGGCAAACTCCACCCCGGAAGACACCACCATCAGTCCCTTTACCTTATCCAGCATGGACGAGGCATAGTAACACAGGCTCAGCTTTTCCCGCACGTTCAAAAACAATTTGGAGTTTGCGCTGCCGCCATAGAGGGCATTGCACACCACCAGGGCCGGGTAATCATCGCTGGCCATGGTAATCCCGCCGGTGCGGAAACCAATAGCCAGCTTGCCCTGGGTCACGTCCATGGCATCGGTCACCGTGCGCACAGGCCCCCTGGGCTCCGCCTCCACCTGGCAGCGCACGGGGGCGTCCCGCCCCGTCAGCAGCGGGGCAAATGCGCGGCGCACCGCATCCTCCACCCGTTCCAGCCGGGCGGCGCCGCCGTAGTAAAAATTTACCCGGGCCCGGGAAAGCAGCGCCCGGTAATCCGCCCACAGCCGCTCCGCCGTCATGGACCGGGCGCACTGTGCGCTGCCCAGCTTATCCACGGCATAGGCCTCCCCGGCGCACATCTCCTGTATCAGCCGGAAAACCGCCCATCCACGCTTGTCATTCACCCGCGCCTCAATACGGTCGGCCAGGTTGACCCCTTCCGACTCCACATAATCCCGCCGGAATGCCCCCTCCTGGAGCACGGGATCCAGCAAAACCTCTCCCATCAAGGCGGCGGTCGGTTCCAGCACCGCCGACCCATCCAGGGCATAATGGTCGTCAATGAAGCTGCTCAAAAAGCTGACGCACTGGCTCTCCCCCCGCTGGCGCACCGCCGGGCCCAAAGAAGCGCCGTACAGCGCATCCGTCGCAGCGGACAGCCGCTCCATATCCGGGTGGTTCCTGCTGCCCCGGCTGAGCACCTCCGGGATCAGCGCCCCGGCGGTGGCGGTTTCCCCGCTCAGGGGGATAGTAAGGGTCACGGCCAACAGGCCAGTTTTGAACTTGTCCGTCTGGATTGCGGACAGTTCCACGCCGTCCGCCAGCCGCTTCCAATGCTGCTGCATAACCTTCCTCCTCATTGGTGCAGATTGTTCTAAACCAGTATTATACATCATAGGCCGCCATTTGACACCTGTTATTTTGCCTGGAGCGGTAAATTTTTTCTAAACACGGAAACACCCCCGCCCAGGCGGGGGTGTTTCCATACTATTCAAACCAGCCCTACTCCTTGAACATGGGTGTTGACAGGTAGCGCTCCCCGGCATCGGGCAGAACAGCCACAATCGTTTTGCCCGCGTTTTCCACCCGTTTGGCCAGCTGCACCGCCGCCCACAGGGCCGCCCCGGAGGAAATGCCCACCAGTATACCCTCCAGCCGCCCCATTCTTCTACCCAAAGCAAAGGCGTCCTGATCCTCCACGGTGATAATCTCATCGTACACAGTGGTATTCAGCACCTGGGGCACAAAGCCCGCACCGATCCCCTGGATTTTATGGGCTCCCGGGGTTCCTTTGCTCAAAACCGGGGAGCTGGCGGGCTCCACCGCCACCACCTCCACCTTGGGGTTTTTCCCCTTCAGGTATTCACCTACCCCAGTAATGGTGCCGCCGGTGCCCACTCCAGCCACAAAAATATCCACTTGGCCATCGGTATCCTCCCAGATCTCCGGCCCGGTGGACGTCCTGTGGGCGGCAGGGTTGGCCGGGTTGACAAACTGGCCGGGAATGAAACTGCCGGAAATCTCCCGGGCCAGCTCCTCCGCCTTGGCAATGGCCCCAGCCATTCCCTTCGCCCCTTCAGTAAGTACCAACTCGGCTCCATATGCCTTCATCAGCTGCCGCCGCTCCATGCTCATAGTGTCGGGCATAACAATGATGACTCGATAGCCCCGCGCTGATGCCACCGAGGTCAAGCCGATTCCGGTGTTTCCTGATGTGGGCTCAATGATAACGCTGCCCGGCTTCAGCATCCCCCTGGCCTCGGCGTCATCCAGCATGGCCTTGGCCACCCGGTCCTTTGCACTCCCCGCAGGGTTGAAATATTCCAGCTTTGCCAGGATCCGGCCCCCCGTCCCCTCTGCCCGCTCCAGCCGGGTAAGTTCCAGCAGCGGTGTACGGCCGATCAGCTGGTCTATTGATGTATAAATGTTCCCCATATACGGCGTCCCTCCTCAATGAGCGCGCTGTCCAAGCTTTTAATGCCCGGCGCCTTTCGCCCTTCCGTGATGCGTTATTTCCAGATCGGCCTTTCCCGGCCCGATATACATCATACGCCGTGCACCCTTCGCTTGTCAATGCCGGTTCAGCATAAGAATCTGCCCCGTCTGAAAGGTTTTCCAATTTTTTCGGAAATTTCCCGGTTTCCCGGAAAATCCAGGCATTTTCTCCTTGACTTTTGAGATCGTTTGTGGTATAGTAACTCATTGTAAAGCTAATAAACTTTACACATTATTTTTGGAGGCGGGATTCCATGAAAAATCAGGCATACCGAATGGCCATGCTGTTTGATTTTTACGGCGATCTGCTCACTGAGCGCCAGCGGGAATTCTATGACCTCTATTACAATGAGGACTTGTCGTTGGCTGAGATCGCGGAGAATTACGGCATCTCCCGCCAGGGCGTGCGGGATGTGATCGTCCGGGCCGAGGCATCCATGACGGAGATTGAGGACAAAACCCACATTATCCGCCGTTTCCAGCAGTCCCGGGCGGCTATCGCCGCCATTGACCAGGCCGCCGACAAGCTGCTCCAGTCTGTTGACCGGCGCAGCTACAGCGACGCCATGCTGGATGAGCTGGCCCGGACTATCAAGGAAAATGTGGCCAAACTGGAGCAGGAGTAACTGTTATGGCATTTGAAAGTCTCACCGATAAGCTGTCCGCCGTGTTCAAGCGCCTGCGGGGCAAGGGCCGTTTGTCCGAGGCCGATGTGAAGGAGGCCATGAAGGAGATCAAAATGGCCCTCCTGGAGGCGGACGTCAATTTCAAGGTGGTTAAAAGCTTTGTGGCCTCGGTCACCGAGCGGGCCGTGGGCCAGGACGTGATGGAATCCCTCACCCCCGCCCAGATGATTGTAAAGATCGTCAATGAGGAGCTTACCTCCCTCATGGGCGGCGGCGGCAGCAAGCTGGCCATCTCCCCCGCCCCCCCCACCATTGTCATGCTGGTGGGCCTTCAGGGCGCCGGCAAGACCACCAACGGCGCCAAGCTGGCGGGCCTGATGAAAAAGCAGGGCAAGCGGCCCCTCCTGGCCGCCTGCGATGTGTACCGCCCCGCCGCCATCAAGCAGTTGGAGGTAGTGGGCGAGCAGCTGGACATCCCGGTGTTCCAAATGGGGCAGATCGACCCGGTGGACATTGCCAAGGCTGCGGTGGAACACGCCAAAAAGCACGGCAATGACATGGTGTTTCTGGACACCGCCGGGCGGCTCCACGTGGATGAAGCGCTGATGGACGAGCTGCGCCGGGTCAAAGAAGCCGTAACCCCCACCGAGATTCTGCTGGTGGTGGACGCCATGATCGGCCAGGACGCGGTCACCGCCGCCAAAGCCTTTGACGACGCGCTGGACATCGACGGCGTCATGCTCACCAAACTGGACGGCGACGCCCGGGGCGGCGCGGCTCTCTCCATCCGGGCCGTCACCGGCAAGCCCATCAAGTTCGCCGGCACCGGCGAAAAGCTGGACGCGGTGGAGGTATTCCACCCAGACCGTATGGCCAGCCGCATCCTGGGTATGGGCGACGTGCTCTCCCTCATTGAGAAAGCGGAGCAGAATCTGGATGCCAAAAAAGCCGCCGAACAGATGGAGCGGCTGCGGAAAAACAAGTTCACCCTGGCCGATTTCTATGACCAGCTGGTCCAGCTCAAAAGCATGGGCTCCATGGAAGATATTATGGGCATGCTCCCCGGCATGGGAGGCAAAAAAATGGATCTGTCTGTGGATGAGGGCAATCTTAAGCGCATTGAGGCCATTATCCAGTCCATGACCCCCTTTGAGCGGGAAAACCCCTCCGTGCTCAACTCCAGCCGGAAAAAACGTATCGCCGCCGGCTCCGGCACCCAGGTAGTGGATGTAAACCGGCTGCTGAAGCAGTTTGACATGATCCAGCAGTTTACCCGGCAATTTGCCAACCCCAGGAAGGCCAAGGGCCTGTTCGGGAAGTTTAAGGGTATGGGAATGCCATTCTGATAAGGGGGCGTTTTTATGAATTGCGGCACGTGCGGGACTGCCTTGCTAACCGCCCAATTTTATACCGGCGCGCATAGCGTGCCGCCCTATCTGTCGCGCAAGCGCGGTAAGGGCGCTTTCGAGCCGGAGCGCCGCAGCGGCGTGGACTGCTTTGTATGTCCCGTGTGCGGAAAAATAGAGTTTTACGCACAGGACGCGCAAAACCTTTTGTTCCAGTGAAAAATTTCGTTGGTTTACGTCCCTTCCGGGGCATTTACCATAAATGAACAAACAACTTTTGGAGGTGAATATAAGATGGTTAAAATCAGACTGCGCCGCATGGGCGCCAAGAAGGCCCCCTTCTACCGCGTTGTGGTCGCCGACTCCCGCTATCCCCGGGACGGCCGCTTCATCGAGGAGCTGGGTACCTATGACCCCCGTCAGAACCCCGCCGCCGTCAACATCGACGTGGAGCGGGCCCAGGCCTGGATCAAGACCGGCGCCCAGCCCACCGACACGGTGCGTGACCTGCTGAAAAGGGCCGGCCTGTAATCACGATTGGGAGGCCACATGAAGGAATTGCTCACTTATATCGCCCGCAGCCTGGTGGACGATCCCGATGCGGTGTCCGTCTCCGAAACTGAGACCCCTGTTGAGACGGTGCTGGAGCTCCGGGTCGCTCCCAGCGACATGGGCAAGGTGATTGGCCGTCAGGGCCGAATCGCCAAGGAGATCCGGGCGCTGATGCGCTCGGTGGCCCAGCGCCAGGGCAAAAAGATCTCAGTCGATATCGTAGACTGACTCTGAAAAGCCGGCGGGCTGTCCCGCCGGCTTTTACCGTTTGGAGGTGCGTTCCCATTCAGGAATTTTTAGACTGCGGTGAGATTGTCAACACCCACGGCATCCGCGGCGAGGTACGAATCGTCCCCTGGGCGGACAGCCCGGAATTCCTGCGCAGCTTTTCCACGCTGTACGTGGACGGCGCGGCCATGCCGGTGGCATCCAGCCGGGTGCACAAGGGCAGCGTCATCGCCCGGTTCCAGGGGGTGGATACCGTGGAGGGGGCCATGGCCCTCAAGGGGAAAACAGTCCAGCTCCGCCGGGCCGACGCCAGGCTTCCCCAAGGTTCTTTTTTTCTGGCGGACATCATCGGTTTGGATGTGGTAGACCAGGATGGGCAAAGGCTGGGCACATTGAAAGAAGTCCTCTCCCCTTCCCGGCAGCAGGTGTATGTGGTAGCCGGGGAGCGGGAAATCATGATTCCCGCTGTGCCGGAGTTCATCCTGGAAACCAACATCGAAGCGGGATATATCAAGGTGCGCCTGATTGAGGGGATGTGAGACGGAATGTACCACATCGACATTATGACGCTGTTTCCCGACACGGTGGGGGACGTGCTGTCCGAGTCCATCCTGGGCCGGGCCCAGGAGCGGGACATTCTGCGCATCGACACCCACCAGATCCGGGACTACACCCTGAATAAGCAGAAGCAGGTGGACGACTACCCTTACGGCGGGGGCCGCGGGGCATTGCTCCAGGCTGACCCGCTGTACCAGTGCTGGGCACACATCTGCCGCCAATATGAGACGCGCCCTCACACCATTTACCTCTCCCCCTGCGGCAAAACCTTCACCCAGGCGGACGCCAAACGGCTGGCCTGGGAACACGGCCACCTGATTCTAGTGTGCGGCCACTATGAGGGCATCGACCAGCGGTTCATCGACGAGTGCGTAGACGAGGAGATTTCCCTGGGGGATTTTGTCCTCACCGGCGGGGAAATCGCCGCCATGGCGGTTGCGGATGCGGTGTGCCGCCTGGTGCCCGGGGTGTTGTCCGATGCGGCGTGCTTCCAAGAGGAGAGCCATTGGGATGGACTTCTCGAATACCCCCAATACTCCCGGCCCGAAGTGTGGCACGGCAGGGCTGTCCCACCCGAGCTGCTCACCGGCGACCATGCCAAGGTGGAGCGCTGGCGGCGCAAGCAGTCCCTGCTGCGCACCAGGGAACGGCGGCCCGAGCTGTATGGGAATCTGGATCTCTCCTCCAAAGCCGACCAGAAGCTGCTGGCGGAGCTGGAACAGGATCTAACCCGTCCTGTCCTCCCCCAACCGGTGGAGTGCCGCCCGGCGCGGCAGGATGATCTGGACGCCATGCTGGTCATCGCCGCCCAGGCCCAAGCCTTTCTAGCCTCCTGCAAGGTGGACCAGTGGCAGGATGGCTACCCGGAGCGCAGGCATTTTCAAGTTGACTTGGACCGTGGCGAGTGCTTTGTACTCACCTGCGAGGGAACCCTTGGGGCATTTTTTGTTCTTTCTTCCCGCCCCGAACCCAGCTACAACTCTATTTCCGACGGAAAATGGTCCCGCGAAGAACCATACGCCGTCCTCCACCGGTGCGCCGTGGCGGAACAGTGGAGGGGCGCCGGGCTGGCTGACCGCATGATCGCGGAGTGCGGACAGCTGGCCCTGTCCCAAGGCCTGGGCTGGCTGCGGGTGGACACCCATAAAAAAAACAAGGCCATGCAGGGCCTGCTTCGCCGAAACGGCTTTCAATACCGTGGAAATATCACCGTCACCGTGAACGGCGGTCATGACCCCCGGAGAGTGGCCTATGAGAAGCGGCTGAAGCCTTTGTAAAGGTTTTGTTAACCGCCCCCTTTCTCTTGACAATCCATGGTGATATGATATAATCTGATTTACATTATTATGTAAGGGGATTGTTTTTATGAGCTTTTCCATCATCGTTGACAGTTGCTGCGATTTGACCCCCGACATGCGGGCAGACCCAGTGTTCCGCTCCATTCCTCTTACCATCCGCGTCGGCGGCAAAGACTATGTGGATGACCAGAGTCTGGATACCAGCCTGCTCATCTATGCCATGGATCAAAGCCAGGATGCCTCTTCCTCCTCCTGCCCCTCCCCCGGCGACTACCTGGAGGCATACCGGCAGGCCGAGGGAGATATTTACGTAGTCACCCTCTCCGCCCTGCTCAGCGGCTCCCATAACAGCGCCTGGCAGGCAAAGCAGATGTTTTTGGAAGAGGCTCCTGAACGGAATATCCATGTGTTCAATTCCTGCTCGGCCTCGGCGGGCGAGGTGCTTTTGGCCCAGAAAATCCATCAACTGGCCCAATCCGGCGTCCCCTTCTCCCAGGTCGTAGCGCAGGCTGAGCTGGCCATTACGGACACCAACACCCTGTTTGTGCTGGAAAACCTGGACAATCTGCGAAAAAACGGCCGGCTCACCAAGGTACAGGCCATGCTCACCGGAGCGCTGCGCATCAAACTGATTATGGGTTCCACCCCGGAGGGAGAAATCTGCAAACATGGGCAGGCGCTGTCCATCAAGCAGGCTTTGAGCAAGCTGGTGGACATTATGGCGGCAGATGAAAAACACATAGGGAAACCGCTTTATATTGCCCAATGCCTATGCCCCGACCGCGCCCAGCAGCTGTGGGAGCTGGCGCAAAAGGCCTGCAAATTTTCCAGCGTCGTGATTACCGCCACCCGGGGGCTCAGCTCCTACTATGCCAACAGCGGCGGCGTGATTGTGGCCTACTAAAGCAATAGGAGCGACTATAACATGGCGTCTGCAAAGCTTCACATTAAGAAGGAGCTCCGCGGCCCCATTCTGGATCTGGGCGGCGGCGGAGAGGGTGTCATCGGGCGAATCTATGGCCGGCAGGCAGTGGCCATAGACAGCCGCCAGGATGAACTGGACGAGGCGCCGGATGGCCCTCAAAAATTCCTCATGGACGCTACCGAGCTGACCTTTGCAAATTGCTCTTTTCAGCATGTCACCACCTTTTTCACCCTTATGTACATGTCCCGTGCGGTTCAGGCCCAGGCAATCACCCAGGCCGCCCGTGTACTCTCCCCCGGCGGAAGTCTCCAAATCTGGGACGCCCAAATCGCATCCGCCTATCCCGAACCCTTTTTAATTGATGTGGATATTGACGCCGCAGGGACCGCCGTTCACACCACTTACGGTATTCTCAAAGAGGACGCGGCTCAGGATTCCCAACGCATGCTCCAGCTTTGTCAGGCCGCCGGGCTGGAGCTGGCGGCAAGGGAAGACCATGACGGTTGGTTCTACCTCCGCTTTCTTAAAAAGCTGTGCCAATGACGCCAGAACGCATCTTTGTGGTTAAAATCACTCCTGAGCTGCGTGAAAAATTAGGGAGGCATTTATGAATCTCACCGATATCCGTGATATCAAGGCCTTGCAGGCCCGCCACGGATTCCGTTTTTCCAAATCCATGGGCCAAAACTTTCTCATTGCCGACTGGGTTCCCCGGGATATTGCCGATGCCGCCGGGCTGGATGAACACTGTGCCGTGTTGGAAATCGGCCCGGGGATTGGCTGCCTCACCCAGCAGCTGGCCCGCCGGGCTGGCCGGGTTGCCGCCATTGAGCTGGACTCCTCCCTGCTGCCCATCCTCCGCGAAACGCTGGCCGATTGTCCTAATGTGGAGATTATTTCCGGCGATATAATGAAGCTGGAGCTAAGCACAATCCTATTTGACAAGTTTCCAGGCTTTACAGTCAAAGCCTGTGCCAATCTGCCCTACAACATCACCACCCCTGTACTCACCCGGCTCCTGGAGTCCGGCTGCTTCCAGTCCATTACGGTAATGGTTCAGAAGGAGGTGGCAAGGCGAATCTGCGCCGCCCCCGGCGGCCCAGACTGCGGGGCATTTTCTCTTTTTTGTCAATACCATGCCCATTGCGAGCTGCTGTTTGAGGTCCCGCCTGACTGTTTTTTCCCCGCGCCCAAGGTCACTTCCGCCGTTATTCAGATGATTCCACATCCTGAACCGTTGGTGCCGGGTGACCGGGACGCTATTTTTGCCGTTGTGAAGGCCGCCTTTGCCCAGCGGCGCAAGACATTGCTCAACGCCTTGTCTGCCGTCTACGGCAATCGGTTTTCTAAAGAACAGTTGCGGCAGATCATTTTGTCCTGCGGCCTGCCTGAGACCGTCCGGGGTGAACAGCTGAGTCTGGAACAGTTTTCCTCCTTGTCCCACGCACTGCACTGAGATACCCTCCTTTGTCAAATCCTTTTCCCCCGCATAGGATGAAGCAAAGGAGGTTTTCCTTATGCCAATTATTTATCTTTCTCCTTCTACACAGCAATATATATAATGAAGAAATAATCCCCTCCGTTTCTGGGCTGCGCGCTTACCAGGAACAGCCCCCTGAACAACTCTATTCGGCATTTGATTAGGGCTTGTTTGAAAATTGTCAACACGCCCAATCGGCGGGCCTTTTTCCGCCGAGCTGCGTTGCTTTGCCTTGAAATACACAAAGTATTTCTGCGCCAAATCGCCTTGCCCGGCGAAAAAATTCCTTGCCGCTGGGCATATTGCCAATTTTCAAACGGCGCCTAGCTTTTTTTCCAAAAATGCAGGCACTTCTGCGGACAAGCATCCACGCATTTCCCGCATCGGATGCACTCCGGGGAGCAGGAAATTTCTTGCAGAGAGAGTGCCACCGGGCAGGCCCGTTCGCAAGCCATGCAAGAAACGCACCGTCCCTTTTCCCATTGGATCTGCACCAGGCTGAAACGATTGAACCAACCGTAAACCGCTCCAAGCGGACACAGATATTGGCAAAATGGCCGGTAAACCTTCACAGAGAGCAACACAATGCCAAGCAGAATCCCCAGTTTCCAGAAGAATAGGCCACCAGCTTGGCTCCGCAGGGCTTCATTCGCGCCAAGCAGGGGCAGAGCGCCAAATAAAGTCCCGGACGGGCACAAATATTTGCAAAACGCCGGGACTTTCGCAAATCCTCCGAATAAGAACAAGGAGCCTACGCATACAAAAAGGACCAATACGGCATATTTACCGTATTTCAGTACGCGGTGAAGGGGCAGACATTTTTTCTTTTTGAAAATGGGAATTCTGTGCAAAAGATCCTGTACCAGTCCGAACGGGCACAGCCAGCCGCAGACGAAGCGCCCAAGGAAGCTTCCGAAGAGGAAGAGAAATCCAAGCGCGACAAAAGGTATTTGCAGGCCCCTCTGGTTCAGCAGTGCCTGCAAGGCCCCGATGGGACACGCGGCAATGGCCCCTGGGCAAGAGTAGCAGTTCAGTCCCGGTACGCAGGCATATTTTAAAGCGCCTCGGTAAATCTTCCCATTTAGGAAGCCATACATGTATCCATTTGTCACGATGGTAAATAGCAACTGTACAGTCAATCGAAGTCGTTTCATATGTCACCCGATCCCGATGCACTCCAGGCAGATCATCACTGCCTTTTTCCATACCACAGCAAACTGACCTTGAAAAACCCCGATCACGAGGGAAACGATCCCGGCCAGGGCTCCGAGCATCCAAGCGTGCCGCTTACTGAGCTTCCAGAAGCCCATTGACAATCTCCTCCCAAGCTGATTTTTCTGCGGAGCCGACGACGCCACCCAAGTACATTCCATCTCCATCAAAAAAGAAGGTGGTGGGAACTCCGCTTACACTGTTCAGAATTGCCCGGTAGATGGAGTCGTTGGCAAGCAGGTGCGGGTAAGCCGCCCCTGTCTCCTGAACCAGGGTTTCCACAAGCGTCTGATCCTCTCCCTCCATCACATCGCTGACAATGCCGATGATCTGGAACTCCGACCCGTCATATTCCTCCGCCAATTCTCCGAGTCCCGGCATCTCGCGCAGGCAGGGGTTACAATAGGTCGCCCACACGTTGACCATGGTGAGCTTGGACTGAGAAAAAATGTCCTGCGAAACTGTATTCCCGTCCAGGTCAGTCCCCTCGAAGGTAATAAAAATGGGAGAGGACTCCTCCAAAGGCAGTTCTTCCGAGACCAAAGGCCCGCTTGCCGTATCCGATTCAGGAGAGGATCCGGCTGACGGTCCGCCGCCGGCTTCCGCGCAGCCGCATAGCAGGATCAGCCACAGCACCAGAATACCTAAACACATCTTGCGCAGTTTGTCCATATCAGTCCCTCCGTTATTACAGCTTTCTCTCGTTTCCGCCAGATAGCCTGCGCGTTCCCGACCATGAGCTTACAGGCAAGCCGATATTAGCCTTTGCTATACGCCCTTCCACCCTCTCAATTCAAACACATTATACGAAATATGGTACGAATAATCAAGAATTAAAAATTGCGCAGGTATATCTGCCTGCGCAATTTTTATACGATAGTTGACGCACAAGCTTTGCCGGACAGCGGTTGCCGATTTTCAGCTGCGCTTACCATATAAGCGCAAAAAGGGCAGGCGCCGCCCATTCCTCTGCGTCCGCCCTTTTCCTGCCTATTTTCCAGTATTTCTCCCCTGCTCAATCCCAATCCTGCTCATAATCCAGCACCGCGCCGGTGGCGCCGTCAATGGTGTACTCATACTCCACCCGGCCCACTTCGAACTCCACGTCGTACTCCAACCGCCCGTCATCCCAGTCCCGTTCCACCTCCAATTTGCTGGTTTCGCTCTCTAACACTCCGGCATGGACCAGGGCTGCGGCCTTGGCTGCCTCAATGCCAATGTCTTCGGAGGAAACCACACCGCCGTGGTGCCCGCTACCGTGGTGCTCCTGCTCGTGCTTGAGCACGGAGCAGGAACGGCCGTCGATGGTGTAATCGTACTCCGTCTCGCCGCACCAGAATTCCACATCGTATTCCAACCGTCCGTCGTCCCAGTCCCGCTCCACTTTGAGCCCGGTGATCTGGGACTCGCTCAGCCCCGCGTGTTCCAGCGCGGCAGCCAGCGCGGCCTCCCGGCCCACGTCCTGACCGGCGGGGGGCGCGGAGGGCTGGGGCTGGGCGGAGGGCGAAGGCTGCGGAACCGGGGTGGTATCCGGGACGGGGACGACTGTGCCGGGGGCCAGGCTCACCACATCCTTTGGCCCGCTGAGCACCTGGCCGGTGAACGCATCCACAATATACTCATACTCGCCCCAGGCAGTCTTGACCTCCACCTCGTAGTGGGGCGGGAACTCGTCCAGCTCCGGATCCACATCGGTGGTCACCGAGCTGAGCTCCAGCGTGCCCGCATATTCCTCAGCGGCCAGCGCGGCGGCGGACTTGCCGATGGGAATGCGCTGCTCCCCTGCGTCCAGCAGATCCTCCAGCTCCTCCACCGACAGGGCGGCCAGCTGCTGGAAGGCGCTGGCGCTGTTGGTGGCAACGGTACCGTTCATCTCCATCACCCGGCGCACCAGGGCGGCTTTTCCGGCGGAGATGCCGCTGTCAAAGGTTTCATACTCCGGCGCAGACGTCCCGGCATCATGGGCGATCACCTGGCTGAACACCGACGTCCCCGGGGCCTGGCTCTGGAGCACCCCATCCACCGAGGCCACCAGTTCCCGCTGGAGCCGGGCGGCCCGGGCCTGGTCACTGTCCTCCACCGAAATCAGGATGGCGGAGGAAATGCTGTCCATGTAACCCGCTTTCACCAGCGCCCCCACAATGGCGTTCACAGCCACATCCAGCTTTGCTCCCTTGAGGTCCGCCCCCCCGTCCATGGAGAACAGCACTGCGGCGGCCTCCTGGTTCAGGGCGGTGCACGAAATCACCCGCCCGCCCCGGCTGGCCTTCAGCTCAATGCTGGGGTTCACATCCAGCGACACCACCGACGCTACGGCGCAGTTCTGGTAGTAATAACCCGCTCCGCCGCCCGCCCCCAGCAGCACCAGCGCCGCGCAGGCGGCGGCCAGCCAGGCCCTCCCTTTTTTCTTTCCTGCGGCCCCCCCTGTCACGGCCAAGTCAACCATATTCTGTTGCTTCATTTCCATCACGCTCCCGTTTTGCTCACCGCAGCGGGAGAGAACCGCGTCCAGATCGTCCGGCGCAGCATGGGATATGGCCTGGGCCAGCCGCTGTTCCAGTTCCCGGTCAGTCATCGGTCGCTCTCTCCTTTCATCAGGCTGCGCAGTTTGCCCAGCCCGCGGTGGTATTTTGACAGGACGGTGGACAGCGGCTTTTCCAGCAGCCGGGCAATTTCCCGGTGCTTCAGCCCGGCTACGGCGTGGAGCAGAACAATTTGCCGCTCCTCCTCCCCCAGCCCCGCCAGCGCCTGCTGGAGGAGCTGCCGGTCCTCGGGGGAGATGCCGGGGGCCTGGGCCGGGATGGCGTTCCACTCCTCCTCTCCCAGCTCCACCTGCCGCACGCCCCTGCGCAGCCGGGCCAGGGCCAAGTTGCGGGCTATGGTGAGAAGCCACGCCATGGGCGAGCCCTGGGGACAGTAGGCGGGGGCGCCCTCCCACACCCGGACGAACACATCCTGGGCCACGTCCTGGGCCTCGTGGGCGTCGTGGAGCAGGGACAACGCCAGGGCATACACCGCGCCCCGCGCCCGGCCGTACAGCAGGGCGAATGCCTCCCTGTCTCCCCGGCCTGTCTGAACCACAAGCTGCTCCAGCTCCCGGTTCCGGCGATCCCGGTTCTCTTGCGTTATCTGGGTGCCAAGCACAGTCAGCATAGTCCATTTCTCCTGTCATACAAGGAATGCGCGAATTGGGCGTTTTATCGCACGCCCCACAAAATTTTTTCAAGCAGCCTGACGCCCCGGTGCGGATGAAAAAGCACCCCGGGCTGCGGGGTGCTTTTTACATCGGACTCCGCCGGCGGACAGGCCGGCGTTTTCTTACCGGCGGCCCAGCGCCGCCTCCTGAAGCTGGTCAAAGGCCGCCATGCACTCATCCACCGAGGCGCCCCCCAGCAGCTGCCGTACAATGAGGCAGGTATTGCCCCACTGCTCCACATTCATCCCCGCATTGGAGCCCAAAACATAGACGCCTTCCTCAATTCTGTGGTTTAATGGCCGCAGGGCCGGTACACAGTCCACCGACACATTTTGGGATGGGGAAATCACCCGGTTGGTCTCTGAAAACAGCTGAAGGGCCTCATCAGAGATCATAACGTCCAACACCCGCATGGCATCCTGGGCATGCTCCGCGTCGGCGCCCACCGCCCATCCGGTCATGGGCATCACCGGCATCTGGCCCCGGCTGCTGGGGAATCCGATCACCTGCATCTCAAAATCTGTCTTGCCGTAGGCGGTTTCCGTGTTGGCCGCCCCCCAGTAGGCCATGACGATGGGGGTTCTGCCCGCCAGGAAGTCCGGCCCCTCCCCATCAATGGCCTCGCTGACCAGCGCCTTTGCCCCGTCAATATACCCACAGTCCATCAGTGTCTGGAGAAACTCAAAGCCGGGGCGCATATAGTCGCTGTACTTGGCCTCCCCGCCGTTCAGAGCGGCGATCTCCGCCTCGGTGTTCCCGCCGTTGTAGAGATCCGCGTAGGCCTGGGCGAATACGAAGGTCTCCAGCCACCAGCGGTTAGCGCCTATGGGGGTCTCGATCCCGTTTTCCTGGAACACCCGGCAGCACTCCAGGAACTCCTCCGGCGTATTGGGCAAATCCAATCCGTACTGCTTGAACAGATCCACGTTGACAAACAGGCCGTAGGCCACTACCTCCTGAGGGATGGCCACCAGCTTGCCATCCACCGTATTGGCGGTTCGGATGATCTCCCGCAGGTTTTTCGCGCTGTCCAGCCCCGACAGGTCCATCAGCCTGCCCTCGCCCCCCAGGGCCAGGATAGTGTCCGGGTTGAGCAGATACAGGTCGTCCATATTGTTTCGGGCCCGGTCCAGGGCCACCTCGTCATAGGTCCTGTCCTGATAATCCTCCGCAGTGTAGGTCCAGTAGGACACGCTGACGCCCAGCCTCTCCTCCGCCATGGCCACCGTCAGGTCCGCAGCGGTCCTGGCCACATTTTCCGCATCAGGGTCGGTTTTCTCCATGGGACTGAACAAGTTGACCACCTGCTTGACAACCTCCTGGGAAGGAAGCAGGTTTTGGTTCTCATCCCCGCCTGTACAGGCCGACCCCGCCAACAGCAAAAGTCCCGCCATGCAAATAGCGGCCCATCCGCGCAGGCCGTTGTTTTCTTGCTTTTTCATGGCCGTCCATCCTTTCATTTCACAAATTGCCTGACCGCCTTTTTCAGCAGCTCCACGTCCAGCGGCTTGGACACGTGGGCGTTCATCCCTGCGTCCAGCGCTGCCTTTTCATCCTCCGCAAAGGCGTTTGCCGTCATGGCAATGATGGGGATGCTCCCCGCGTCCTCCCGCTCCAGGGCCCGGATGGCGCGGGCGGCGTCGTGCCCGTTCATCACCGGCATCTGCACATCCATCAGGATGGCGTCAAATTCGCCCGGTTGGGAGTGCCGGAACCGTTCCACCGCCAGCAGGCCGTTCTCCACAACCTCGCAGGAGGCCCCCTCCAATTCCAAAAGCTCCGTCAAAATTTCGGCGTTGATCTCGTTGTCCTCCGCCGCCAGAAAGCGCAGCCCCTCCAGGCTGTCCCCCTGTTCAGGCTCCGGCTGGGCGGCGGCCCCGTCCCCCCAAAGCTCCTCCACCTTCTCCCGGAAGGCAGCCGCAAAAAAGGGCTTAGCCAGCACGCCCGTGCGCCCCATTTCCGCAGCCTGTTCTATCCCCTGGGCATCGTGCTCCGCCAGCAGTACAAGGGGCGCCTCGGGAAGGGCGCGGCGCAGCTCCCAGGCCGCTTGGGCGCCGTCCATCCCCGGCCCATCCCAGTCCAGCAGCACCAATTGATAGGCCCCGCCGCCCCGCACCCGCTCCAGGGCGTCTTCCAGCCCGGCGGCGGTGTCCACTTGGATGCCCGTGTCCGCCATAAGGGTCTGAATGCCCTCCCGGCCTTCCGGGTCCGCCTCCACCGCCAGCAGCTGGGATATCCCCCGGTCTTTCCAGAACTGCCGGTCCGCATAGCCCTCCTGGATGCGCAGCTCCAGCTCCACCCGGAAGGTAGACCCCTGGTCTACCTGGCTGGCCACGTCGATGGTTCCCCCCATCAGTTCCACAATGCTCTTGGTGATGGCCATACCCAGCCCGGTGCCCTGCACCTTGTTGGTGGTGCTGTTCTCCGCCCGGGTAAAGGCGTCGAAAATGGTCTCCAGGTACTCCGGCGTCATGCCGTAACCATCGTCCTCCACCTCAATGAGAATATGTTCGTACTGGCCGGAACGCTGCTTGAGCCCGATCATGCGCAGCCAGATGTGGCCGCCCTCCGGGGTGTATTTTACGGCGTTGGACAGCAGGTTAATGAGGATCTGGTTGATCCGGGTCTCGTCCCCCACCAGGTACTCGTGGCGGATGCCCGTCACCTCCACATGGAACTCCTGGGACTTGGCGCGGGCCATGGGCTGGATAATGGCGTCCACCGAGGCCACCACATCGCTCAGGGCAAATCGGTCAAAGGTGAGCACCACCTTGCCGCTCTCTATTTTGGAGACATCCAGAATGTCGTTGATGAGGCTGAGCAGGTGTTGTCCGGAGGATGTGATTTTTTTGGTGTACTCCCGCACCTTGGCCGGATTGTCGGCATCCCTGGACAGCAGGGTGGTGAAGCCCAACACCGCGTTCATGGGCGTGCGGATATCGTGGGACATGTTGGACAGGAAGGTGGTTTTGGACTCGCTGGCAATCTGGGCAGCCTGGAGGGCCTGGGCCAGCTGCTGGCTGTGGAACCGCCGCTCCTCCTCCCGCTCTTTTCTCACCCGGTCCTGCTGCCGCCAGTTGAGGTAATACAGCAGCGCACACAGGAAGAAGGCTGCCAACATGGCGGCCACCACCATGGCAATATTCTGGTTGACTGTCCGCCCCTCCTGCTGGATGGCCTCCACAGGCACATAGCCCACCAGAAAAATAGTCCCCCCGTTCACCGACCACATATAGTTGAGGGCCTTCACCCCCCGGATATTATGATAAAATAGGATATTTTGCCCTTCGCCCAGGCACTGGGCCACCTCCGAGCGGATGCCGGGATCTTGGATATCGTTGGCCCGGTAAAAGTCGTCCAGGTTCAGGTGGCCGGCGCTGCGCTGGCCCATCCCCTTGGGTTTGAGGACAAACCGCTGGCTCTGGGCGTCCATGATATACAGCGACGCCTGCTTGTTATAGAACCCGTCCGAGGGCAGGGCGCGGTCTATGGCGTCATAGACATACTCCACGTACAGCGTCCCGGTCTCCACCCCGTCCCGCTCCACGGGACATTTCATGGTGTAGGCCCAGGTGCCCATATGGTTCAGGTAAGACCGGGAAATGGACATACCTGCCACCGTGCCCCCGGCGGAAAAATCCAGCCCCTCCGCCGTGAACACCTCCCCGTTGTTGGAAATGCCCTGCGTCCTGCCCGCCGGAATCAGGGACAGCTTCACCATAGTCCGGTTGCTGGAGGAGGAAAGAATGAACCCCTCCGGATCCTCCGCCCGGGCCACCTCCCGGGCAATCAAGACTTGGAAATCCGCCTCACTGTTAAAAATGGCCTCAATGGTACACTGGATCAGATCCAGGCTTTCGCTCAGGTTTTGAATGGCGGCGGAGGACATCTCCCGGGACGTTCTCCGGGCTACCGTGTACACAATGGCGCCGAAAACGCAAAAGACCAGCAAAAAAGAGAGAGGCAGAAAAAGTCCCCGCCGCTGTTCCCGTTTCTTTGGCTCTTTTTTCATCTTCACGATCTCCAATCCGCCCCCTTTATTGGAGCCGCCTAAAAGCACCCGGGCAGCCGGGGTCCCATAGTCCCGCCTGCCAAACCGTCTATTTTTTTAATTATACCATTTTCTTCTTTTTAGTGTCAATAGTGCCAGGTTTCGGACATAGGCGTTCCTCCCGCAAAAATTCATCCAGCGTCCGCCCTACCCCCATTATACGCAGCAAGGCGGGCGCGGCTCTTCACCGCACCCGCCTTGCCGTCCCTCTCGCGTTATCCCGGCGCTCCCTTTCAGGAGTCAATCCCCCGGGAGACCAAATACTTCTTGACCATCAGCGCCACTTTGAACGTGATGGCGTCATCAAACTCCCGCAGATCCAGGCCCGTAAGCTTCTTAATCTTTTCCAGCCGGTACACCAGGGTGTTTCGGTGGACAAACAGCTTCCGGGCAGTCTCGGACACGTTCAGGTTATTCTCAAAGAACTTGTTGATGGTAAACAGCGTCTCCTGGTCCAGCGCGTCGATGGGGTTTTTCTTGAACACCTCGCGCAGGAACATTTCGCACAGGGTTGTGGGCAGCTGGTAGATAAGCCGCCCGATGCCCAGGTTTTCATAGTTGATGATGGACCGTTCGGTCTCAAACACCTTGCCCACGTCGATGGCCACTTGGGCTTCCTTGTAGGTACGGGCCAGATCCCGGATATGGCCCACGATGGTGCCGATGCCCACCACCGTCTTGATCCCCAGGTCCCGGGTTAGGGCTTCCTGGACATTCTGGGCAATTTTCTGCAAATCCCGGCCGTCGGCGTTCTCCCCCAGGTGTTTCACCAGGGCCACGTCCGTCTCGCTGACGGACAGCACAAAATCGGTCTGCTTGTCCGGGTACAGCCCGGAAATCACATCCACGGCGGACACGTCGGGCACACCCAGCTGGCGCACCAGGAGCACCGCCCGGGGCGCCTCGGACACAAAGTGCAGTTCCTTGGCCCGGACATAGATGTCCCCCAGCAGGATATTATCGCACAGGATATTCTTCACAAAGGTAGCCTTGTCATTTTTCTCCTCGTAATAAGCCTTGGCCCCGTTCAGGGCAATCACCGCCATGGAACAGATCAGCGCCGCCTGCTCGTCCTCTCCCCGGACAAACGCGGCATAATCAAACTGGCCGTTCCAGCCGGACAACGCCTTAAAGGTAAACCCGTTGCTGGTCACCTGCGAATCCGCCTCCGCAGACAGCAGCACCGCAGCGGCGCCCCACTTCTCGCCAATGCGGGTCAGCTCATTGCACGACACAACCGTGCCCTGCTCATCAATGACCCCCACAACCCGGTCGGTACATTCCTTCATCTGAAGAACGACGCCTTGAAAAATCCTGCTGGACATTGCGTTTTCTCCTTTCTATGCGGCCGGGAGTTGAGCGCTCCGCCACGCTAAGTTGATATCTGTCTCACTCTTTCCCCATCATTATATAGAGTTTCATTGCCGATTTCAATAGTTTTTCAAAAATTTTTTGTGAAAACTGCCAAAAATTTCGTATCATTGACGGACAACGGCCTCCAGTTCCTCCCGGGTCAGCGGCCTCCACCCTCCCTTGGGCAACCTCTCGTCGAGGGTGAGCGGGCCGAAGCGCACCCTCTTCAAATAGGTCACCGGCTTCCCCCGCGACGCCATCATCCGCTTTACCTGATGGTATTTCCCCTCCCGCAGGGTGATATAGGCGCTATTTCTGGATAAAAGTTCCATACCCGCGGGCAGGCACATGGTGCCGTCCCCCAGGGCAATTCCCTCCTGCGCGGCCAGGACGTCGTCCTGGCCCAGTACGCCGTCCACCTCCACATAGTATACCTTGTCCACATGGCTTTTGGGCGAGAGCAGCCGGTGGGCCAGCGGCCCGTCGTTGGTGAGCAGCAGCAGCCCCTCGGTGTTCTTGTCCAGCCGCCCCGCTGGGAAAAGGCCGATGTTTTGATACTCCTCCCCCAGCAGGTCCAGCACCGTGCGCTCCCCCGGCTCAACCGTGGACGACACCACTCCCGCTGGTTTATAAAGCATGAGGTACACCGGATCATGGGCAGGTATGGCCGCGCCGTCTACGCTCACCGGGGCCTGCTCGCCCACCTTGGCCTCGGGGGCGCGGCAGGGCGCGCCGTCCACCCTCACCCGCCCCGCCCGGATCAGCTCCCGTGCCTCCTTCCGGCTCCACCTACCCGTGGCGGCCAGCCGCTTGTCCAGCCGTTCCATTGCCCGCTCCCCTTTCCTCCATCCGCCGCCTCGTCATCATAATGCCGTCCTTCTGAACATATTCTGTTCCTGAGAAATCACAGAACGGAGTGGTACCATGATTATCTTCACGGCGCGTATACCAAAGAGACGGCTGCTGGCGGGGGCCTCCGCCGCCCTGTGCTGCGTGTTCGCGGTCCTGGCCTTCGCCCTCACCCTGGGGGGGCGGGCGGTGGCCGCCTCGGCGGAGGTGAAGAACGTCAGGGACAACGACGACCGCCTGGCTTACTTGAACGGCCTGGGCTGGCAGACGTCCTCCCAGCCCATCGCCACCGAGGAGCTGCTCATCCCCGAGGAATTTGACGAGAGCTACACCGGCTACCTCCAGCTCCAGGCGGACCAGGGCTTCGACCTCACCCAGTACAAGGGCAGGCGGGTGAAGCGGTACACCTACCAGCTCAACAACTACCCCACCCAGGACGAGCCGGTGCAGATCTCCCTGCTCATCTACAAAAACCGGGTGGTGGGCGGCCAGATCCAGTCATCATCCGGCAGCTTCCTCCACGGTCTCGTTCTGCCCCAGCCCTCCACCGGCCCGCAGCCCTCCCCGGCCCCGTCCCAGACGGCCGCAGGGCATGCCATCTGACCGCACAGCCCCCGGCAGCGTTTCATCCTCGCCGGCGGCCTGCCATAAAACAAGGGAGGCGCGGGAAGCGCCTCTCTTGCTTTGTCTTTTTATACCACCTGTTTCCCGTGAAAGAACACGGCCTTCACGTTCAGCCCGCCGTCCAGCACCACCGCGTTGGCCCGCTTGCCCGCATCCAGGCTGCCCACCCGGTCAAAGATGCCGATGGCCTGGGCGGGGGTGACCGCCGCGGAACGCACCGCGTCCGCCAGGGGGACGCCGAAGGAGACGGCGGTTTTCAGGCCCGCCATCAGGTCGGTGACCGACCCGGCAATGGTGCCGTCCGCCAGGGTGGCCAGCGGCCCCTTGACCGTGACCTCCTGCCCGCCCAGGTCGTACTTGCCGTCGGTCATACCCGCGGCCCGCATGGTGTCCGAGATGAGTACCACCCGGTCCGGACCGAACATCTTAAATACCGCCCGCACCACGCTGGGATGGATGTGCACGCCGTCGCAGATCAGCTCCACCCGGCTCCAGGGGGAGTCCAGCGCCGCGCCCACCACGCCGGGGGCGCGGTGGGTGAAGCCCGGCATGGCGTTAAAGAGGTGGGTGACTTCCCTGGCCCCCAGCCGGAAGGCCTCCAGGGCGGTGTCGTAGTCCGCGGTGGTGTGGGCCACCGAGACGGCCACCTCCTCGGCCACCTCCTTGATAAACTCCATGGCGCCCGGCTCCTCCGGGGCCACGGACACCAGCTTCACCAGCCCCTCGGACGCCTCCTCCAGCCGGCGCAGCATGGCCACGTCGGGGGCGTGGAGCCAGTCGCCGTTCTGGGCGCCCTTCTTGGCATAGGACAGGAAGGGCCCCTCCAGGTTGATGCCTACCAAGTCCGCGCCGGGGCGGCCCGCCCGGTTGTGCTCCGCCGCCGTGCGGCACACCTGCATCAGCCGGTCCTCCAGCAGGGTCATCCCCGCCGGGCAGATCTGGGTCACCCCCCGGCTCAGCTCATACTTCGCCATGGCCTGGAGACCGTCCCCGTCGCCGTCGGACAGATCCGCCCCTACGCAGCCGTGGAAGTGCACGTCGGTGAGGCCGGGGATCACATAGCATTCTGCCGCGTCATAGCTCTGTCCGTCCCGGCTGTCCGGGGTAAGCAGGGCGCCGTCGAAGCATACGTCCCGCTCCACAAAGCCCTTTCGCAGGTCGAATACCTTTCCGCCTGTGATTTTCATACGCCGTCCCTCACTTAAGGCCGCTCAGCGCCGCCTCATCGCCAATGATGGTGACATTGGGGTGGAGCTGGAGGATGGAGGCGGGCACCTCCGGGGTGACGGGGCCGTTCACAGTTTTGCGCACCGCCTCCGCCTTGTCCGCGCCGCTGGCCACCACTAGGATGCTGCGGGCGCGCATGATGGTGCCGATGCCCATGGTCAGGGCCTGGCGGGGCACATCGCCGGCGCTGGCAAAGAACCGGGCATTGGCCTCGATGGTACTCTCGGTCAGATCCACCAGGTGGGTGGCCACCGGGAACTCGGCGCAGGGCTCGTTGAAGCCGATGTGGCCGTTGCGGCCCAGGCCAAGCAGCTGCAAATCGGCGTAGCCCAAGGCCCTGACCACGTCTTCATAGCGGGCGCACTCCACCGCCGCGTCGGCGGCCAGGCCGTTGGGCACATTGGTGTTTTCGGGCAGGATATCCACATGGTCGAACAGATTATTCTGCATGAAATAGCGGTAGCTCTGATCGTGGGTGGGGGCCAGCCCTACATATTCGTCCAGGTTTACCGAGTGCACCTGGGCAAAGCTCAGATCCCCCTGCCTGTGCCACTCCACCAGCTGCTTGTAGGCCCCGATGGGGGTGGAGCCGGTGGCCAGACCCAGCACACAGTCCGGCTTGGATACCACCTGGGCTGCGATGACGGCGGCCGCCCGGCGGCTCATGGCGTTGTAATCCTTCTCACAATAGATTCGCATGGCAATACCCTCCGACATGAATTTTTTGGTTGGGCGGCTTTTCAGGCGACTGGCATCCCATTTTCAACACCCTGCCTGGCTGCGCCTTATCATACCAATTGTATAATTCCGGCCCACATTTGTCAACACAAAGAGAAAATGATTTTTTACGGATTTTGTAAAGTGAAATATTTTTCCATTCCTCACAGATGCTTGTCCGCCAGGGCGTCGGCCACCGCCCTGCGCCGCTCCCGGCAGCTCTCCATATCCCGGCGGCACATCTCGTTGAACAGCACGTCGGTGAGGTAGAGCTGCCCCATACGGGCCGCGATGGAGCCCATTTGGAGCGGTCCCTCTTTGGCTCCGCACTCCAGCACAATGTCGGCAAGCGCCGCCCCCGGCGACTTGGGGAACCGGGTGACGAGCACCGTGCCCGCCCCCCTCTCCCGGGCCAGCTTCAGCAGCTCCACCATATCCCGGGTGGAGCCCGAGTAGGAGAAACAGAGCACTGCGTCCCGGCTGGTGAGCATGGCAGCTCGGATCGCCTGAAAATGGGAATCCTCCACGGCGTAAAAGTTTGGAAGGGCGGTGGAGAACAGATGGGCCGCCTCCGAGGCCAGGATCATGGAGCCGCCCACCCCCATGCACAGCACCCGGTCCGACCCCAGCAGCAGATCCGCCGCCGCGGTGATGGCTGCGGGATCAATCATGGCCAGGGTCTGCGTAATGGCGTCCACGTCCGCTGCACAGATCTTCCGGCACATCTCCCCCACATTGTCCTCCGCCAATATCTCCCCGTACAGCGGGTTGACCGGCCGCTGCCCCGCGCTGGCCCCCGCAACCGCCAACTTGAAAGCGCTGTATCCCCGGTAACCCAGGCGGCGGCAGAACCGGGACACGGTGGCTTCCGCCACCTCCGCGACCTCCGCCAGCTCGGAGATGGACATGTATTGGCACTCTTGCCGCTGGGAGAGGATGTAGTCCGCGATTTTTTTCTCTGCGCCGGTGAGCTGGTAATATTCCCGGTTGATTTTTGTGAATACATTTCCGTAAGGCATAGTTCCTCCTTTCCGCCCGCTTCAGCGGGCTGCTTCCGCGGCGCCGGACGGCTCGCAGGTTATTTCTGATACCTTATCATAGCCTGTTCCCACGGATTCCGTCAAGAGAAATCAGGAAATTTTGTTTCACAACAATACAAATTTTTTTAGAAAAGCCAGGACCCGGCAGAATTGTTCTGTCGGGTCCTGCTATTTCTGCCAATCGCATACAAAAAATGGTGAAAATTTGTTTCTCTGCAAGGCTTTCCCCTATCCCCCGATGATCCGGCGGATCTCCCCCTCCGCCTGTTCCACCTCAAATTCCAGCTCCGCTGCGGGCATACGCACCGCCCCGTGCCCCAAAATAATCATCTGCTCCAACCCGTCGGAGGTGGCCACCCTCACCCGGTGCTCTTTCCGCTCCTGCGCCAGGGCATAGGTGGTCTTTTCGATATACATGTCCGCCGTCTCCGCCTCTTTGGTATATACCACCCATAGATCGCCCAGCCGCTCCATGCTGCCGGGGTTTCCCTTCACCTTGTAGGCGTCAAACACCACAATGACCTTGCACCTTTTCCACCCCTGGTAGTTGCGCAGCCGGCTGATGAGCCGTTCCCGTGCGCTGTCCAGATCCTTTCGACCCAGGGCGCGCAGCCCATCCCAGGCGTGGATGATATTGTAGCCGTCCACCAGCAGGTAATCGTCCCCGTCCCGCACCTTCAAGCCCTTCCAGGGCTTTGGCTTTGGGGGCGCGCTCTTTTGCGCCGGCCGGAAGGCGTGGGGCTGCTTTACCGGGCCGTAGGCCCGCTGAAAAATGGCCTCCAGCTCGCGGTCCAGCGCCGCCCTTGACTCATAGCTCATGGCCTCCCGGCGGACCGGGGCGGCCTCCTGCGCGGGCTGCACCCCGGCTGGCCGCCAGCCGCTGTCCAGGTGCATGTGCTCCCGCACCTGATCCCAGGGCACGTTGAACCCCGCCCCGTGGGCGCAGAACACCGACCCGGCGGGGTTCTCCAAGTCCCGCTCCGGGTCGTAGCCGGTGGCCTCAATGACAGCTTCGGCGTTATGGCAGGGGCGGTAGCCCTCCACCGTGCAGGACAGCCGGCCCCGCCCCCCGGTATAGGCGGCTACCTGGGTCCAGTAGCCCCCCAGCTCGGACACGGGGACGCTGCCGGCCAGGATGGCCGTCTCCCCCTGCTGCTCCGGGGGCCGGAGCTCCGCCCCCATCCGCTGCAAATCCGTCATGGCCCGGCCCATGCTGCCTGCGGGCGCCTCCAGCCGGAAGGCGTACCAGGGCTCCAGCAGTACGCTTTTCGCGCCCATCAACCCCTGGCGCATCGCCCGGTAGGTGGCCTGGCGGAAGTCGCCCCCCTCGGTGTGCTTGAGGTGGGCCCGCCCTGTGAGCAGGGTGATCTTCATATCGGTGATGGGCACGCCCGTCAGCACCCCCTTGTGCTCCTTTTCCATCAGGTGGGTCAGAATCAGCCGCTGCCAGTTGCGGTCCAGCTCGTTTTCCGAACAAACAGTATCCAGCACCAGCCCCGCCCCCCGCTCCAGCGGCTCCAGCAGCAGATGAACCTCGGCATAGTGGCGCAGGGGCTCAAAGTGCCCCACCCCCTCCGCCGCGGCGGTGATGGTCTCCAGATACACAATCCGCCCGGGGCCGAAGGACACCTGCGTCCCGAACCGCCGCTCCATCAGCCGGGAGAGCACCTCCAGCTGCACCTCCCCCATGAGCCGCAGCCGGATCTCCCCCAGCCCCTCGTTCCACTCCACCTGGAGCTGGGGGTCCTCCTCCTCCAAAATCCGCAGCTGAGCCAGCAGGGTATGCGCGTCCCCCCCCTCGGGGGGCAGCACCTGGTAGGCCAGTACCGGCTCCAGCTCCGGCCCCGCCCAGTTCTCCTCCGCCCCCAGGCCCTGGCCCGCCCGGGTGCGGGTCAGGCCGGCGGCGGCGCACACCGTCCCTGCCGGGGCCTCGCCGGCGGGGGTGAATTTGGCGCCCGAGTAGAGGCGCAGCTGGGTGGCCTTCTCCTCCCAGTCCGGGCCCTTCACCGTGTCACGCACCTTCAGCGCGCCCCCGGTGATTTTCATCCAAGTGAGCCGCTCCCCCCTGTCGTCCCGGGAAATTTTAAACACCCGGGCGGCGAACTTCTCCGGCCAGTCCGGTTCCAGGGCGTACCGGGCCAGGCCATCCAACAGAGCGTCCACCCCCTCCTCCTTCAGCGCCGCGCCGAAGTAGCAGGGGAAAAGCTTCCGCTCCACAATCAGGGCGGACAAATCCCCGTCGTCCAGCCCTCCCGTCTCCAGATAGCGCTCCATCAGCGCCTCATCGCAAAGGGCGGCGTGCTCCAAAAGCTCCTCCCTGCCGCCGGAAAAATCCGCGCAGCCGTCGGACAGGCGCTCCCGGAGCTGGGAGAGCAGCGCTTCCCGGTCCGTGCCCGGCTGGTCCATCTTATTGATAAAAAGGAAGGTGGGCACCCGGTGACGCTCCAGCAGCTTCCACAGGGTCTCGGTGTGGCCCTGCACCCCGTCCGCGCCGCTGACCAGCAAGACCGCGTAGTCCATCACCTGCACCGCCCGCTCCGTCTCGGCAGAGAAATCCACGTGGCCCGGGGTGTCCAGCAGGGTGAACTCCCACCCCTCCCAGCTCAGCCGGGCCTGCTTGGAAAAGATGGTGATCCCCCGCTTCCTCTCCTGCTCCTCGGTGTCCAAAAAGGCGTCGCCGTGGTCCACCCGGCCCAGCCTGCGTACCGCGCCGGCGCGGTACAGCATGGCCTCGGACAGGGTGGTCTTTCCCGCGTCCACATGGGCCATCACGCCGATGGTCAGCCGTTTCATTCTTCATTCTCCTCACGGCGGTCTGTCCGCCTTGTTCTATACCCGTCAGCTGAACAGCGCCCCGTTCTCCCGGAACAGCTCCCGAACCTTCTTTTTCAGCAGCCGGTGGGAGGGCTTTTTCAGCTCCGGGTCGGCGGCGACCAGCTCCCGGGCCGCCGCCTGCGCCTCCTTCAACAGCTCCATGTCGGCGGCAAAATCCGCCACCTTCAGCTGGGGCAGGCCGTGCTGGCGCTTGCCGAAGAAGTCACCGGGCCCCCGCAGGCGCAGGTCCTCTTCCGCGATCTGGAAGCCGTCGCCCGTGGCGCACAGGGCCCGCAGCCGCTCCCGGGCCGTCTCGCTGCGGCTGGCGGTGACCAGCACGCAGTAGCTTTTGTGCTTTCCCCGGCCCACCCGGCCCCGGAGCTGGTGGAGCTGGCTCAGGCCGAACCGCTCCGCGTTCTCGATGACCATGAGGGAGGCGTTGGGCACGTCCACCCCCACCTCGATGACGGTGGTGGACACCAGCACGTCCAGCTCCCCCCGGTGGAAGGCAGACATCACGTCCTCCTTCTCCTTGGCCTTCAGCCTGCCGTGGACAAAGCCCACCCGCAGCTCGGGGAACACCCGCTCCCGCAGCTCCCCGGCGTAGGCGGTGACCGCCTTCAGATCCATGCCGGGGCCGTCCTCCCAGCCGCCGCCGTTTTCCTCCACCGCCGGGCACACCATATAGACCTGGCGCCCCTCGCCCACCTGTTTGCGGACAAAGCCGTACATCCGCGCCCGCTTGTCCTCCCCCACCAGGAAGGTGTCCACCGGGGTTCGCCCCGGCGGCAGCTCGTCCATGACGGACACGTCCAGGTCGCCGTAGATGATGAGGGCCAGCGTCCGGGGGATGGGGGTGGCGGACATGACCAGGATGTGGGGCGGGACGGCCCCGCTTTTTTCCGCCAGCGCCCCCCGCTGGGCCACCCCGAAGCGGTGCTGCTCGTCGGCGATGACCAACCCCAGCTCCTTGTACTCCACCCCCTGGGAGAACAGGGCGTGGGTGCCCACGACCAGGTCGATCTCCCCCGCCGCCAGGGCGGACAGCAGGGCCTTTTTCTCCTTCCCCTTCACCGAGCCGGTGAGCAGCCCCACCCGCACCCCGGCGGGTGAGAGCAGGGCCTCCATGGTCCGGGCGTGCTGCTCCGCCAGCAGCTCGGTGGGGGCCATCAGGGCGCACTGCGCCCCGTTTTTCGCCGCCGCCCAGGCCCCGAAAGCGGCCACCGCCGTCTTGCCAGACCCCACGTCCCCCTGCACCAGCCGGTTCATGGCCTTGCCGGAGCGCAGGTCGGCGGCCATGTCCTCCATGGCCCGGCGCTGGGCCCCTGTGGGCGGGAAGGGGAGCAGCGCCGCGAAGTCCGCCGGGCTACCCTCCATCACCCGGCCCTCCCCCGCCGAGCGGCGGTCCTTGAGCTGGGCCAGACCGCAGGTGAGGACGAACAGCTCCTCGAACACCAGCCGCCGCCGTGCGATGGCCAGCGCCTCGAAGTCGGCGGGGTAGTGGATGTTTTTCCGGGCAAACTGGGTCTGGCACAGCTTATGCTCCCTGCGCAGCCCAGCGGGCAGGATCTCGGGCAGGCCGTCCAGGCAGCTGCCCGCCGCCCGGCGGGTGATCCCGGCCATCAGGTTGTTGGAGATGCCCGCCGTCAGCGGGTATACCGGCATGATGAGCCCGGTGGTCCGGGCGGTCCCCTCCCGCTCGAACACCGGGTTGGTCATGGAAAACAGGTTCCCCTGCCGCTCCACCGTCCCGTAAAAAATATAGCTCTCCCCCCGGCGGACCGCCTCCCGGATATAGTCCTGGTTAAAAAAGGTGATGTACACCGTACCGGTGCCGTCTACCGCCTTCACCTTCACCAGGGACAGCCCCCGGCGGATGTAGCTCACCCGGGGCGTCTCCGCCACCATGGCGGAAACGCAGCAGGGCCGGTCCCGGGGGGCGTCCCGGAGGGCGCAGCACTCCCGCCGGTCCTCATACCGCTGGGGCAGGTGCTCCAGGGCGTCCCCCAGGGTACGCAGGCCCAGCTTCTCCAGCTTCTTCCCCCTGGCGGGGCCCACCCCCGGCAGGTCGGTCAGGGGAGTATCCCGTGTCAGCGGCATGGTATCGCCTCCTCGCCGCAGGCTCCGTATTTTCCGGCGCGGCTTGTCTCCCCGCAAAGCCAAAGGCCGGCTTGGCGGGGCCCCGGCTTTTGCGGACAGACGTAATTTTTATTTAGTTTACCACATCTTCCCCGTCGAAAACAATCCCCCCGGGATTTTTCCACCGCAGCTGGTATAAACTGTAACACCCCCGTCCACAATAGGGCCGGAGGTGTTGTTATGAACAACAAACGAACATGGATCGAAAAGCTGAGCGATTTCATCTCGGGAAAGGGTTTCTATCTTGTGGTACTCATCTGCGTGGCCGCCATCGCCCTGTCTGGCTATTACCTGGTCCAGGGGATGCGCGGCAGTCTGGACAGCGCGCTGGACCAACCTGTGACCGGCTCCGCCGCCATCCGGGAGACGCCCTCTGCCTCCCCTACCCCCAGGCCGTCGGCCAAGCCCGCCGGACCGTCCGCCGCCCCCTCCTCCCAGGTCACCCCGCCCCCCGCCATCTCCGCCCCGCCCGCCTCCGCCGCCCCTGCGCCGCTGGTCTTCACCTGGCCGGTAAAGGGCACGGTGGACGCCGGTTTCGTGGTGGAAACGCTGGTCTATAACGAGACCATGGGGGACTGGCGCACCCACAGCGGGCTGGACATCACCGCCGACCTGGGCGCCAAGGTGCTGGCCGCCGCCAACGGCACCGTGTCCGCGGTCTATCAGGACGACCTGATGGGGACAGTGGTGGAGATCGACCACGGCGACGGCCTGGTCAGCCTATACGCCAACCTGGCCGAGGCCCCCACGGTATCGGCGGGCGACGCGGTAACCACCGGCGCGGTCATCGGCTCGGTGGGCCAGACCGCCGCCGCCGAGAGCGGGCAGCCCACCCATCTCCACTTTGCTATGTATCAGGACGACGCCCCTGTGGATCCCGCCGGATATCTGCCCGAAAACTAGAACTAACGTTTCACGTGAAACATAAAAACGCCCGGCCCCCGCTGGGGGGCCGGGCACTTGTTTTCTCCACGTTTCGCGTCTTAGCCGCCTGCTCCCGGGCGCTCCGCGCTTTTTTGCTGTCACGCTGCGCCCCCTCCGCAACGGCGGCTAAGCCGCTGCGACTGCGCGCGCCGTTTTCCGGCCCGCTGGGCCGAAAAGCCGTCCACTCCGCTTCGCGTCTTAGCCGCCTGCTCCCGGGCGCTCCGCGCTTTTTTGCTGTCACGCTGCGCCCCCTCCGCAACGGCGGCTAAGCCGCTGCGACTGCGCGCGCCGTTTTCCGGCCCGCTGGGCCGAAAAGCCGTCCACTCCGCTTCGCGTCTTAGCCGCCTGCTCCCGGGCGCTCCGCGCTTTTTTGCTGTCACGCTG